>Ga0208938_1000142_pt1 | contig 66603 bp, 70 predicted proteins | sample AD_UKC125_MetaG_FD_184434 | JGI IMG/M metagenome (GOLD analysis project Ga0208938, IMG submission 184434) | Active sludge microbial communities of municipal wastewater-treating anaerobic digesters from USA - AD_UKC125_MetaG (SPAdes) (version 2) | ecosystem: Engineered > Bioreactor > Anaerobic >... | reverse complement strand
CCACTAGTGTGTTATCTGGTCAAAGAAGTAAACCCCTTTTCCCTGATACCACACCCGTTCGACTTGCATGTGTTAGGCACGCCGCCAGCGTTCATCCTGAGCCAGGATCAAACTCTCATTTTAATAGTCTTTCCTCGCCAGTTACTGGCTATCCAGAATACTCAATCGGATTGATTGGGTTTGGTTGTGCTGTTCAGTTTTCAAGGATCAAATTTTGAATGCTGCGCTAATGAGCGACAGCGAAATATATCATACCACAGAGCGTTTTTAATGTCAATAGATTTTTTAATTACATTTTCTGTAAATTATAGCTGATTTTGTCGAGTTCTGTGGACAAATGCTATCATAACAAAAATAATTATGCTTGTCAACCTTTATTTTAAAAAATAAATATTTAATATCAAAACTTGATGATTTTCTTTATTTTTATAGCAATCACTCCAACAATGCTACTTCTTTTAAAATAGCAGATAACCCCGGAACTGAATCGTCTGCAGTAAATCTCTCAACTTACTTTTCTCCTTCCCCTGATAAACAATCCGATTCTTTTTCTTTAAATAAAAAATAAAATAACTGAAGTTGTCGATAATATCGTACTGAAATTGAGAATTATTTTAGACACCGTTACAATATACAATGTGATAACTAATATTTACTTTACGATACCTGCTGTCATAAAAAAGTCACCCGTCCCGGGTGACTTTTTTTATATCAATCTTTTGCTTGTTTTTAAAGAAAAAAATACTTGATTAGCAAAGAATAGTTCAAAGTTATATTTTATTTTTTTAAAAAACAAATATTCCTGAAATCCATTTTAAAAGAAGATTATATTCATACAAAGACTTTGCAATCAGGCTTTGATCCAGATAAACAAAGACTTTTTCAAAGGCCGGGATTGGCTGTAAAATGAATAAAATGATAAAGAAAAACCAGATATTTATTAGACCTGAAATCAAGCCAAAGATTAGACCAAATAGGTTATTGATTGAACTAAGCACAGGTAATTTTGATATAAGGTCTAAAATACCAATGATAATTCTTAAAGCAATGGATACGATGATAAATACTAAAATTAATGAAATAATATTGATACATATATTGGCAATGTAACCTGCAATATAATCCTTTAATCCGTCTACGTTTAAAATTTTATAGATTTCGGGATTATTGTTTTCGATTAAGGAGCTTTTTACAAAACCAGGTATTCCTAAATTATTGATAATCGCACTCTGCCCAGCTAAGGTATTGGCTTGTGCTGTACTTTCCGGTAAAAGCGATGGAGAAATTTTACCTTTTATATTTTCATAAAGGGGAGTCATTTCTCTTAAAAAAGCACTGACAACAGGATACAATTTATAGGATAAAAATATTGAAATAATACGGGATACCAATTTAAATAAAGAAAGAACTAACCCTCTTTTATAAGCTACCCAGCAACTGAAAGCCAAAAAAATTAAGATTAAAAGATCAAATAGATTCATGACTTTTCCCCCAAATCTTATCTTTTTATTTCCATTAAATCTACAGAATCCTTAGATATTATGGCAACTTTTTTTCCATTTTTTAATGGGAGTATTTCTTTGACATCTTTTAGGGCCGTATATTTAAATAATTCTCTGCCTTTGGTATCTAATCCATAGAAATTTCTGTTTACTCCAACAATAACCATGCTGTCATCGGCATATAAATAGGTCACATCCCCTTCCGCCTGATAACTGTGTTCTTTTTTGCCTTTTGCATTGTAAAATACAAGGGTTCCCTTTTCTTCTCCCTGTACACCTGGAAGAGGCTCTGCCAATGCCAATACTAAATAAGAGGATAAATTTCTTTTACTTTCTATATTCCAGGGGATTGCTTGTATTCGGTTTGTTAAAAATTCCCTATTGATATTTTTATTTTCATCAATCCAAAGAATCCTGTCATCGCCTATGGCCACTAATGTATTATTTCCCAGATAATAAAGGGTTGGTATAATGGTTCCTTCTTCTTCAACCCCATAATCGATGAGGTCTTCTTTTAAAATACCGTATTCGGTTAAATCCAGACAAATAATATTTGATCTTAAGCCATTGGTTGCCGGGTTAAAATAGCTGATTGGCATTGCCTTGGCATCTTTAGAAATAATAGATGTCAGAGGATAACCGGCATCTTCTATATAAGTAATTCTATTTAAACCGATATTATTTCCCTTATTATCAAAAACCTTGATGGTATGACCGTCTTTTGTTTCTCCTATATAGGTTAAATAGCCTCCTGAACTAATTGAAAAATCTATAATAGGTTCTTCTGTCGTCACACTATAAACCAAACCTTTATCATTCAGAACAATAATTTTCTTGCCTTCCTCTTCTCCTACTGCAATGTAAGGTTCATTGACTTTTAATTTGGGTGTTGTCATGGAATATGTCTGATTCCAGACTTCCTGTCCATCTTGAGATATACGCTTGATTCCATCAGGGGTGCATTGAATTAAATCATTAGAATAAATATTAAATATTGCCCGCTCATCTAAATTGATATCCAGCCATTTTTTTTCAAAATAAAGGGTGGGCTGATTTCCAGTTAGAAAAGAAAGATGAAGCTTACTTCCTGACAGTTCCAGATAAGCTAAGAAGCCTACCACGATTAGTAAAAGAATAAGAAAGATCATTTGTCCTTTCTTTTTCTTTTGTTTTGTCTCACTCAACTTTTTTCCCCCTAATCATCCAAGAAGTAAATTTATAAAAAGTTATTTATTAGTATCGTACTATAAGTTATTTATGATTTCAACATTTCCGTTTTATATCCGTTTTTTATTTATTTTATAATGAATAAAATAAATAAGAATAATGAAAAGCTCAAAAATCCCAATATATCCAAAAAAGGAATAAAGCTTCGTGACCATGGTTGAAAAACCAATAAGAGCAACCAGAACTGACGTTAACATAAAGTATGGAATGACCGATTTATAGGTTAAATCAAATTCATCACAAAACCTTGTTAAAAATCCATACCCATTAGCCACTGCGGTTGTAAAGATGGCAGCAATCAGTACCAGTAAAAATATATACTCTATATGCTGACCATAATTCACGACTATCCCAAGAATAGGAATCTCCAAACCTTCTATCTTGTCATAATAAATTAAAGTGGCAATCACAACACTTAATCCTAATAAGGTCAGAGCCGCTCCTCCTAAAATACCTCCCCGTTTTGCTTCTTTTACAGATTTAATCGCAGGAAAAAGACTCGATAGTATAACCGCAGCCGTTAGTATATTGTAAGATACATAAACTAAAGAAGAACTAAGCCAATTATTCGTAAAAAAATGAAAAGAGCCCATTAATATGGATGAAAAAACAGCCGTGTCCTTATAAATGATACTATGTATTCCTAAATAGATACCTCCAATAAATAAGAAAGGCACTAAAATGCTATTAATTACTATAATACCTTTTATGTCATATAAAAATACAAGAAAACACAAAGCTGCCATGATTAAAATTCCTACAATGGCTGGCCATTGAAATTGCTGCTTAAACAGGGCCCCTGCCCCTGCCAGCATAGTACAAAAACTTATAAACATAAATAAAGAAACGATCCATTCCATAATATTGCCTAAAAAATCCCCCATCATAAAATAAATAAAGCCCCGGTAATCCCTAATTTTATAGACATAGCCCATCTCTAAAATACCCCAGCCCAATATGGAAAATAAAACGCCCGAAAGCAAAATACCATAAATCCCCTTATATCCATAGGAAGTAAAAAATTTCATAATTTCCTGACCTGAGGCAAAGCCTGCACCAATAACAGTTCCAATATATACACCCGCTATATCAAAAGTTGAAGCTTTTATTTTTTTCATAAAAAAATCCCCCATATATTTGTTTGTAAAAATATATGAAGGATTTTATTTTTTCATTCTATTTAGACGCCAGTTCTTTATAAAGATTTAAATATTCTTTCGCTGAATCTTCCCATGAATGATTTGAAGCCATGGCATTACGAATTAATTTCTTCCAGCTTTCTTTATCATGATAAGCTGCTATAGCTCTTCTTATAGCAGCAAGCATGGCATAAGAATTGTATTCATTAAAGACAAAGCCATTTCCACTGGCAGTTTCTTTATTAAACTCTTCGATGGTATCTGCCAAACCTCCAGTATGCCTTACAACAGGGATAGTTCCATATCTTAAGCTAATCAGTTGCCCAAGGCCACAAGGTTCGAATAAAGATGGCATCAAAAACAAATCACTGCCACCGTAGATTTTTTGCGCCAGGTCCAAATCAAAATAAATTTTAGCTCGTACTTTCTCAGGGAATCTTTCTTCCATATGACTAAACAGGCGCTCATACCTTTCTTCACCAGTGCCCAGAATAATCATTTGGATATCTTCTTTCATCAGTTCATCCATCTGCTCTGCAATTAAATCAAAACCTTTTTGCTCAACCAGTCTTGAAATAATACTAATAAGAGGTACATCCTTTTGCGGCAGATTCAATTCTTTTTGCAGAGCCTTTTTATTTTCTTCCTTTAATTCAATTTTATCAGGAGAATATTTAACATAAAGGCTGTCATCACTTTCAGGATTATATAGCTTATAATCAATCCCATTGACAATGCCATAAAGCTTTTGACTTCGCTTTTGAAGGATACCTTCTAAACCATAGCCATATTCTTTTGTCATAATTTCTCTTGCATAAGTCTTACTAACTGTACTGATGGCATCTGAATATTGCAAGCCAGCCTTCATATAATTGATATTTCCATAAAACTCTATATGTTCAGGATTAAAATACCAATCTGGTACCCCTAAAATTCTTAAACTTTCTTTTCCAAATATCCCTTGATACTGCAAATTATGAATGGTAAACAAGGTTAAAATTGAATTATAAAAAGAATCATCATGATAATTTTCTTTTAATAACAGGGGAATTGGACCGGTCTGCCAATCGTTACAATGAATAATATCTGGAATAAAATCTATTCTTATGAGCATTTTTAAAACTGCCTTGCAAAAAAAGGCAAAGCGCTCATGATCATCTTCATAACTATATAAGTCTTCTCTGTCAAAATAATAATCATTCCCAATAAAATAGACTGGAAGGTCCTTATTGTATTCATAAATGGATGCCTTATGCTTTCTCCAATCTAAAAAAACCGGAAAATCTGCTTTGCTTTTAAAGTCCTTAGTAAATTCAGCAGGAATAGATTTATATTTTGGCATTACTACCCTAATATCTATACCTGATTTTTTTAATGCATAAGGAAGTGTTCCTGCTACATCACCAAGTCCCCCGGTTTTAACAAAAGGTGAAACCTCTGAAGATACAAATAAAACCTTTAGTTGATTTTCACGCATTAATATCCTCCTACTTTTCAATGATTCTACAATAGTCCATTTTTAGTCTATTATATTTTATAAATTTAATATTGAAGAACTTGTCTATAAATTCTGCACTATTCAAGTCTAGCATTGCGGTCTTTTAATGTCAATGAAGAAAAAGAGCTAAAAAATCACAAAAATTGATATTGGTTAAAAAATTAACAATCATAGATAAGAAATATCATTATATATTTCACAGGAATTTATAAAATAAGATTTAAAAGATATAAAAATATTAACCCTGGAATACCTAATATCCCAATAATCAATATGGTCGTCCAATTAATCCCTACAAACCATCCAAGCGGCGACAGAACAAAGTTAAAAATATAAAGTCCTGCAATACCCCCTAAAGCTTGAATGATAATTCTTAATAAAATTTTTAAAGGTTTTGGATAGATCATAAGAACCAGTATAACTGAACCAATAATAATTAATGTCATTAAAAATTCATTACTTCCCATGTCAATCCCCCATAAATTTTAAAATCCTTAAGAGGTCTGTTCCCATTCTTTTGCGAAAGAAGCGTCCAATTCTTTGACTTTATCTAAAAAATATTTGTATTTTATCTGAAGTGCCATCATTTTATATATACAACTGTCGATTAGCTCTTTTTCTGTGGCATATTCAAAATTGTTGTAAGCTAAATCCAGTTCCTTTTTAATTTTATGAAGTTCTTCTTTAAGCTCTTCTGCTTCTTTTAAGCCCTCTTCCTGTTTAGATTTAAAGCGAAAAGGGAAAAAACCTCGTTTTTCAGTCTCTATATTAAAATTCACTAGGCTATACCTCCCTTGGATAAGTTTGGTTACTATAAGTATAGTCCAGCCTTCTTAATTTTATTCATAAAAGAAACCGGTAACTCTTATAAAAGAGTTACCGGTTCTATAATTGTCTCAGGCTTTAAAGCCCCTATTGGCATCTTCAATGACTGACTCATTTAAATTGCCTTTTCCATAAGTAAGACCTGCATAAATTTGCTGTGCATTTTCAATCACTGGGGCATTATCCCCTTCTGCAGCCACAGCTTGTTTCCATCCCTCTAAAAGGGTATTTAATAACTTGCTTGCTTCCATTAGAGGTTCTTTTTTCTGAGATACATAACCTTTAATGATGGTTTTATTAATATATGAATAAAGAGACATTAAATCATAAGAAATCTCGTAAGATAAATCAAGGGAAACCATTAATTCTTTTAGTAATTTCTGGGCTCTGTCAATGGTTCTTTTAAACTTTTTTTCATCTTTTACAGGAACTTGATCCTGTGCCTCTTGTAATGCTTCCAGAATTAATTCATAGGTAATCACAACCAATTGACCAGGACTTGCATTGGCAATTTGTGCAGTTCTATTTTCCATAATGGCCTATCCCCTTATCCTTGTAATAATTGTAAAATTTGTTGCGGCCTTTGATTTGCCTGAGCCAGCATTGCAACTCCTGCTTGTGCAATCACGTTCTTTTGAGTATATTCAGACATTTCAGCTGCCATATCCGCATCTTGAATTCTGGATAAGGAAGCTGTCATGTTTTCAGCAGCTACACTTAAGTTTGCTACAGTATGTTCAAGGCGGTTTTGATATGCCCCAAGTTTAGAACGTACAGAAGAAATCATATTAATAGCCTTGTCTACTACGGTAATAGCCTTTTGAGCACCATCAGAAGTAGACAGATTAATCTTATCAATACCTAGTGCTTGTGGTGATAAGTTTTGAATACGAATTTCCATGAATTGTCCTTCGTTAGCACCAATCTGTAAATCCAATGGACCTGCATCCAGTACTTTAACATTAGCAGTACTGTCTGTTAAAGCCGCTGCACCTTGTTGTGCTTCAAACATCATTTCAAATCCGTTAATATCTGTAACAGTTATAACATTTCCTTTAGTGGATACGGTTGCTGTTGCTGAGAATCCATCTGCAGTACTGGTGATTTTTGCTTGTGCATCCGTTCCTTGTTGAACCGTTGTGGATAAACCTAATGCAGATAGCAAGGCACTGTTAGATGCATTCAAATCCAATTTGTATTCTGAACCATATTCTTTCATTTCAAATACTAAATGCATATTACCAAAATTGTATTGCTGAGCCCCGCTGGTATAATCAGGATTTCCACTGCCATCATCCGCATATGCAATTAAGTTTGCTCCAATGGTTTCTGCAAGGTCTCTTAATTTATTAAATACAACGTCAGCTGTATCTCCTTTTTCTATGCGCACTTCTTCCCCGTTTAGGTTAATAGTTCCTACCTGGGCATCAGAAATTTTGCCGCCTGCGGTAATTGTTCCAGGACCTCCTGCAATGGTTGCTTTGGTTGCATCCGCTGTTACTTCTATCTTATAACTTCCAGGACTAACCGTATCACTTAAAGAAATAATCTTTACAACACCTTCATTATCCGGGAAAGCTCTTCTGTCAATTTCCCCGTTAAGAAGTTTTCTTTCATTAAATTCAATGTGATCTGAAATTCTTTGAATTTCATTTTGAAGTTGAACCACTTCATCATTTACCGCTCTTCTGTCGGTTGCATCATAAGTTCCATTAGATACTTGAACCGCAAGTTCTCTAATCCTTTGCAACATTGCATGAACTTCATTTAAAGCGCCTTCAGCAGTTTGAATTAGGGAAATACCGTCCATCGCATTACGGTTAGCTTGATGAAGTCCACGAACTTGTGTATCCATTTTTTGCGCAATGGCTAAACCTGCTGCATCATCAGCAGCACAATTAATTCTTAGACCTGAGGAAAGTCTTTGCATGGTTTTATCCAACGTCGTATTGGTTTTATTTAATTGATGAAGTGCCCTAAGAGCTGGGATATTATGGTTAATCCTCATGTATACACACCTACCTTTTTATTATTTTCTCTAACTTATTTATCGACGGATTTCGATAATCCTTTAATGTTTTTTCTTGATTTCCTTTTTCTTTGTCAATTTCGTCTATCGTAGAAATCATTTCTAAAACGACTTCCAATAAAGATGAGGGTATTTTTTTATTTTCTTTTTCCTCCATGAGTCACCCCCTAAACAACCATTTCAAAATCTGAATCCAGATGTTTCTTCTTATTGACTACAAGAGAAGTCCCTTTTGAGCTTTGAACTAATTCTTTAAGTTCTTCTTTAAATTGGCTTCTGAGCACTTTATAGCCTATGTTCTCTATAGAAGCCCTAAAAAGATGCTCTTTACTCTTTAAGTATTCTGTTACTTCTTTGCTTTCCCCACTGATTTTAAAGTCTACATTTTTTTCATCCATATGAATGACCATACGGACCTGACCAAGATGCTCTGTTTCAATAGCAACATAAGCACTGATACTTTCTTTTTTTGCAAGAGCTCCTTTATCCCTGTCCTTAAGTAAATACACATTCATATTGGCGGCCTTACCATTAATGATAACTGGTATTTGGTAAAAGCCGTCCTGCTTTTGCAACTGCTTTCCGATATCTATCATTTTTTCAATATCGTTTCCCGTCTTCCAGACCGTTTGTTTAACTGGCAAGAGGGATTCTAACAACTGCCCTTTTATTTCTTTTATTTTTTCTTTGAGTTCATCCTGAGCCTCTTCAGGATCCATTCCTTGTTTTAATTTTTCATTGATTTCTCTTATGGCCTGATGCAGCTCATCTTTATAGTCTGTTTCTTTTAAAAGATTAGAAAAGCTTTCTATCTCTTCCCCAAGCTTATGCGGATTTTCCAACAGACCAGAAACCAATTGTAAGTTTTTAAGATTCATGGGAATCTGATTTTTTTCCATAAAGATTAAGGTTTCTTGATTAACTTTTTTAATGACCTGCAAGGTCTTTGTAAATTCTTCTACCGTCTCTTCCTTAACGGGAGTTTTGGAAAGATTGCCCTCTTTAATTAAATCTTCTTTTTTATATTCTTCATAAAGGCTTTCTAAATCCATTTCATATAAATCTGGATTTTTACTGAGCCATTCTATAAACTTTTCAGAAGACATATTTCTTACAAATTCATCTAATATCAATTCATAATAATCCAGTTTAAATAAACTCGAAGAATCCAGAAGTTGTTCTGTTGTCTCTTTACTGATACTGTCAAAATTAAGGAATCTTGAAGAATCTGTGACTTTCTCTCCGAAAGCCTTTTCTAATTGTGCCCTGATACTTTTTTCATGGTAAATCACTTTTTCAGAAAAGCCAAAATCATCGTCTACAAGGACATCCATATTTTGCTTGACACCACGGGTTCTGGCCAGATACTTAGCTGCTTCAACCAGGTTATTCAAAGTCAAAGGGATATTGTTTTTCATCAGCCAGCCTATGACTTTTCCATTACTCTTTTCAATAACATGAAGCATACGGTAAATACCAATAAGCCCTTCCCTTTCTTGAGGACTTAAAGCACCTTTTTCATCGAGCTCCAGAATAAATTGACCCAAGGCCTCTTTAGGATCTTTTCCCAGAAGCTCATCAAAAACTTCAATATAGTCAATAACCTCATCAATTGGAATAAAGTCCGGGCGGAAGCCTTCCTTAATCATATTAGCAGCAATAATCGGATGGAGATTTTTACTGATAAAATTAACCTTCTCATCTAATACTCTTACCTGCAGAATGTTTTCTTCATTGACTTCCATATTATTTTGAATCAAGATCCGAGCACATCGGATATTTTCTTCCGTAGGCTCTATCCCCTGTTCTTTTAATAAAGGTGCAATCTGCTTTTCTATTTTCCTTATAACATCTCCAAGCCTTGGTTCCACCCTGGTTTCCATTTGCTCATATTTTGTGATGACCTCTTTTTCTTGCAAGGTCTGTTTATATAAATCATCAATAACAGGTGGGATTTCATTTTTTACAACCTTAGCTAAAACCATTCTGCCCGATTTATTAATCGTTTCTAACTTATTATATAACGCTTCTAACTGCTCCAGGTTCTCCTTGCTGCTTTCAGCTCCTGCCTTATGAAGGGCTTCACGGTAGTATTCCTGCTCTAAGCTCTTAAGTTCTTCTACCAATTCTTTAAGAGGCACTGTATCAATCTTTATTTTTTCATTTAATTTCAGGGCCGCTTCCAGGGTCATTTTTAAGCGGACCTCTTCCAGTTGCCTCTTCGCATTGATAAATTGAGAACCTTTTTCTAATTCTAAAGGACTTTCTTCATCAACATTTTTTTCTTCTGCTATGCTGTTTAATTCTTTTTGTAAATTCCTTAAATTAATAGAAAGATTTTTTCTGATAACCCTTTTTAGGGCCTCATCATCCATAACTTTTATATCTCTGACCAATTGCTTAATTTCATTTTCAGTTAATGACTTATCTTTTTTATAGATATCCTCAAATAACTCCAGTTTTCCAGGATTGCTGTTAAGCTTTAAAAATTTTAAGGCTTTATCCAATACAATCTTTTCATCTAATTTCTTTATTTCATGCTTTAATAAAATCACTGCTTCCAGATTTTCTTTATTAACTTCCAGCTTATGCTTAATAAGAAAATTAGCCGCTTCGATGTGTTCTTCATCTATAGGCATTTCCTGATGTTTTAAAAGCTTAATGATTTCATCCTGGCTAAATTCATGTTCTCCTGTATTTATAAGCCCTGCATCTCCATAGGGAAGCTTACTTTCTATCTGGATCTCTTCTTCTCCGGCAGAAAAAATTGCAGCATATAAATGATTAAGGGTATAAGGCAATTTTCTTTTTACAACCTGTTCAATGGCCTTATCATCCATATTTTTTATGGCTTCCAGTTTTTCCTGAACCAAAACAAGAGAATCTATATTTTTTCTCGTAACAGGAAGCTCTTTTTCAAGCAAGGCTTTCATAGCAACTTTAACTTTTTCAGTTTTTTCACCAACATATTGATTTAATTCCTTTTCTAACTCTTCACTGCTGATGGCTTTGCTGAATTTGCCTTTTTCGCAAAGAAATCTTGAAATAATATCAATTGAAATCTTTTCGGCGTCATAGGGGCTTTCCAGGAGTTCTCTTACCTCTTCTCTGGTCATGGTATTTATAATCTGTTCAATTTGTCTTTTTGCTTGAGCAACCTTTTCAAAAATTTCTTTTTCAACTTGAATACCACTGTCAAGCATCTTTTTAGCAAGTTCAATATTTTGTTCCGTCATGGGGATAACTTCCTTTAACAAAACAGACTGGATTCGGTCGTATTGCTTAATAGGACGAATTTCCTGATTGTCTGTCAAAGCTTTTAATACCAGTTCATTTTCTGTAACCTTTTCAACTAAAAATTTAACTTTATCTCCGACTTCTCCAATTTTTTCACTGCTTTTAATATCTAATTTTACGCCTTCAATTTCAACGGTTACTTTATTTTCTCCATAAGAAATAATATCCCCTTCCAGAAGCTCACCCTGCTCCCAGTCAAGGGACATAGAAAATTTTAAATCAAGCATATTTTGATCAAGAATTAACTCTTTACTTTGTACTTGTCCTATCATACTATCTCCCCTAAATCTTACTACTATTAATTTCGACAAAAGCCTTAAAAAGATTTAGGATAGAAAAAACAAAATGCATCTGTTTAACAGATGCTTAACTTAAAGCATTCACATATTCAATTAATGGACTGATATAGGCTTTATCAATAAAATCTACTTTCTGCCCAAAAGTCTCCAAAAACAGTTTATCCTCCTTGGATAACTCTTCTTCTTTTTTCTTTTCTAAGACCAATTTTAACATCTTCATCATCATTTTATGTGTCAATGTCATATTCTTATAATCCATGCTCCCTCGGAAGTGAAAAAACTTAACCGCTCTTCTGACTTCTTCTGAACAATTTTTTTCGATGATGGGCTTAAAAACTTCTGTATTATCCGTTTGAGCCGTACCCACTGTAAAAACAATCAGATTCTTATCTTTTAACTTATCAAAGTTTTTAGTAATGAGCGATATCCCACTAATACTACCTGCATAAAGACCCCCGCCATAAATGATGGTATCATACTTTAATAAATCATCCTTTTTAATCTTCGAATGCTCAAAAAGTTCAGCCTTAAGCTCATCTGCAATCCATTCTGCGTACTTTTTGCTACTGCCATATTTTGATTTGTAAACAACTGCGATTTTACTCATAAAACCTCCCCTGAAACAAAAGAAATACTAAGACAGTTCTTTTGTTTCCTTTCGAAACTTTTTTCTGTTAGATTTATTTTCATCTATTCTTTTAATAAATTCAAGGCATAATTATTATTTGTTTATTTTTTATTCTTCTTTATTAAACTATCTCAAAATAAAAAATATATTGCTTTTATATTGTAAACATGATTTGATACATGTAATCTTATAGTCAAATATTGTCGTTCGAAAAGTTTTGTCCATTTAATGCATCATCTTATTAACTCCGTCCAATGATATTATTTTAGAAAAAAGAGACCTTTACGGTCTCTAAAAATTTTTATAAGTTTTTTTATATGTCCATCTTATCTAAGAATCTTTTTCTGGATGTTCATATATGCGGTAATCTTCTACATTTCCATCCTCATCACGTTCTGATATCATGAAGGCCATATCCTTTAATGCTTCATTTACATCTCTGTTATCACCGCTTTCTTTTAAAGCCTGTGCAATTTGTTCCATGGCTATCTCCCGATAAATTAATGCACCTTCAGGATCACAATTAAACAAATTGGAATAAGATTCTGTTTTGTTAAGATCAATCACATTTGGCACAACAACATCCGTTGCTTCCAACAATCCTAAACCATTTTCCAAAGAATAATTTAATGCTTTTATGAATACTGGTAAATATTCTCCAAAGAAGTTATCAATAAGATTTTTTATCTGAATGTCCTTTTCGTAATCCGAAAGCAGTTTATGAACCTGTTCAGGTGATATGAATACTCCACCACAGTAATTTTCAACGATTCCCCCTGCTATCGGATTTTTTATCCACTGGGGTATGATATCCTGCCATGAAGTTATATATTTTGCCATTTGTGGATGTTCTTCAATTAAAAATGAAAAGGCTGTTCCCCTAACATAATAATGAGGAAGGAAAAAACCTTGCACAACAGCGATATTAAAACCATGCGTTATTTCAAATGTCAGATCAGGCTCTATGTTTACTGCTTCTTTCATCACATCCAGATATTTATCTATGTAGAATTCATGCATATTTGCCTTCTGAGCCATTTCCCATGTTTTGGAATAATCGCCTTGCTTCATTTCGTCTAAGCGGCTAAAATACCATTCCTCCATTTGCTCTAATTTTATTGGATGATAAGTGATATCATATCCCATTTTATTCTCCTTCCTATGAGCTTTTTTCTTCTTACTGCAAATATGTTGGTTAATACTTTTGAGCCCTGCTTATGGTCCAATCTTTTGAACTTTGCCGGATTTTAATCCTGTAGAGGAGCTGTTTATAATAGCCAAACGATTGCTTAAATGAATATTAAATTTTACAATTCTTCTTACAGGAATAAAAAACAGGCATTTTTTTGATTATATTATTAAATTAAATCTATTTTCAATAGATATTTTAAAATTAATTGTATGATAATTTTAAACGCGGGTGAAACATGGGGACGGTTCCTTGTTTCAGTTTCTCAATAAGAAAAGGAAGCAGGCAATCCCGTGCTTCCTTACTCCTAACGATTTAAGCTTTTTTTCTGTTTTTAAGCATATCCATTGTTACTGCAAATACAATTAATACACCACTGGTGATTTCAAGAACGTGGGTGTTTAATCCAAATTGAACACCGGCGTTATTGATTAATACCATAAGGATTGTTCCAAGCAGGGTTCCTGCGATAGCTCCACGTCCACCAGCAAGGGAAGCACCACCGATAACAGCTGCTGCAATAGCACTCATATCGTAACCTTCACCACCGGTTGGAAGAGCACTTTGTACACGGGCTGCAAGCATAATACCTGCAATACCGTAAAGAAGACCTGCTAAAGCATATACGCTTAAGAACATTTTTCTAACTTTAATACCACTGAGTTTTGCTACGTTGATACCACTACCAATAACGTATAAGTTACGTCCAAAGATTGTATATTTTAAAACCAGGAAAATTGCTAAAGCCACCAACAGCCATATAATCGCCAGCGTAGGAATAATACCAAAGATACTGCTATTTCCCATATTGAGTATTCTTTCATCCAGTCCGCTAACGGTTAATGCATTACTGATGATTTTAATGATACCACGGATAATTGTTGACATACCTAAAGTTGCTATCATAGGAGGTACCTTAAAATCATGAACAATAATACCATTAATAAAACCTGCAGCGATGGATACAATGATTGCAATAACAAGTGTCAGCCAGAAATTCATTCCTGTATCTCTTTGAAGTAATGCGAGTACCATACAGGATAAACCTGTAATCGCACCGCCACTGATATCAATACCACCAGTGATGATGATAAAGGTTTGTGCAACAGCCAAAACCCCGGTTATGGCACATTGCTTCATTAAGTTTGTGATATTGTACATTGAAAAGAAATTATCTGTAAAAACAGAAGCTATTACAAACAGCAAGACAATGATAACACCCAAAGTAAATTCTGTTTGTTGAAATAGATTCTTATATGAGTTTTTAGCACTTTTTGTGTTGCTCATTACTTATCCTCCCCTAATCCTCAATCGAAGCTTTACGTAAAACATCTTCTTCTTTTAGATTTTTTAGTTCTTCTTTTCCATATTCTGCCCTAATTTTACCTTGTGACATAACAATTAAGCGGTCGGCTAAGCCCATAACTTCTGGTAAATAAGATGATATGAGAATTACGCCTTTACCCTGGGCTATTAGTTTTTCAATGATTTTATAGATTTCTTCCTTTGCACCAACGTCGATACCAACGGTAGGCTCATCAAATATCAAAATGTCAGGATCTCTGCATAAAAGTTTAGCAATAACAACTTTTTGCTGATTTCCTCCAGATAAGTTACCTGCCAGTTGCATAATACTTGGTGTTTTTACATTAACTCTCTTAGAGTAGTCTTCTGCTCTTTCAGTTTCCTTCTTCAGTGAAATGACTCCGCGTTTACTAATCATATCATAGGAATTCATGTTGACATTGATTTTAATCGGAAGTATCAGGGCAAGTCCGTCTTCCCGTCTGTCTTCTGTCAGAAAACTAATACCATGTTTCATCGCATCGCTTGGGTCTTTAATATTAACTTTTTTGCCACGGACATAGACATCTCCAGTCAGGCGCTTTTCAACTCCACAGATGGCACGCATAATTTCACTGCGACCAGCGCCTACCAGGCCTGCAAAGCCAAGAATTTCTCCTTTATGCAAAGTAAAGTTTATATCTTTAAAATGACGACTATCACTGAAGTTTTCGATTCTTAATAATTCCTCACCAGGTTCTACATGCTTGATATTATAAATATCTGTCATTTCACGTCCAACCATCATACTTATTAAAGAATCTTTCGTTACTTCTTCTATTGGCTTTGTATCTACATAAGTTCCGTCTTTTAAGATGGTTACACTGTCACAAATCTCCATAATTTCTTCTAAACGATGGGATACATAAATAATGCTGACGCCTCTTTGTTTTAATTCTTCAATAAACTTAAATAAGATTTCAACCTTTTCATTTTCAAGAAGTGCTGTAGGTTCATCGAAAATAACAATCCGTATATCTTCATTAACTGATATTTTGCTAATGGTTACCATTGCTTGCATAGCAATCGGAAGATTTCTTATTTTGTCTGTTGGATTGACTTTCATTTGGAATTTATCAATAATTTTTTTGCTGTCATCATACATCTTCTTCCAGTCAACAAATCCCAGTTGTGTTTTAGGTTGTTGACCTAAGAAGTAATTTTCTGCTATACTTAAATCGGGTGCAATATTAACATGCTGATAGTTTGCAAAAACACCATGTCTTTGTGCTTCTAAAGCATTTGTATTACAAATCCATTCACCATTGTAGTTCATTAAAATTCTACCTTCATCTGGTTTTTCAACACCCATGATACATTTGATTAAGGTAGATTTTCCTGCTCCATTTTCTCCTACTAATGCCCGGACTTCACCTTTTTTTAATTCAAAGCTCACTTTATTTAAAGCTTTAACGCCGGGATAAAATTTAGAAACGTTTTCAATTTTTAAGATTGTTTCTTGCATCATTAACCCCACTCCATATTTAAAGGACAGTTGCATACTTTTACATACACAACTGTCCTTCCTGTTTTTTTAGATATTTTATATTCCAGTCAGTTCAGTTATGTTTTCTATTATTTTTTTAAACGTGTAGGATCAAGTAAATTCAACATTTCTTCACTGTCCATGTTATCTTTTGTTACGATAACTGGAGGACAATTTACTTGTTTGCTAGATTCAGGATTGGAACCATTAAGCAATGTTAAAATAGCATTTTCCATTACTTTGTAACCTTGTGCATAAGCATCCTGAACGATAATAGCGTCAAGATTTCCATTCTTTAAAGCATTGATTTCAATGTCATCAGAGTCTACAGCAACAGATACAATTTTGCTGCCAATACCTGCAGATTCAACTGCAAGACATACACCGTCACCTGTGATATTGTTACCTGAGTACATACCAATTAATTCAGAACCATAAGTTGAGATAATGTTTTCTGCATTTGCTTGTGCTGTTTCTACTACGTTACCATTATAGTAAGTATCTGTAAGTGTTAATTGTGGTGCATTTGCTGCCATGTAGTCACGGAAGCTTTGAATTCTGTGATTTAAAGCTTCATTTTCAACGTTCATGTTAATACCAACTACACCTTTTTCAATACCTTTCTTTTCCATTGCTTCTAAGAAAGCTTGAGCTGCCATTTCACCAATGGTGTCGTTTGAGCAGTAATAGAATTGATTGTAGTAATCTTGATATGCTCCGTCATCGCCTACACCTAAACCACAGTTAACAAAGTTAAGAACAATACCTTTTTCAGTTGCTTCTTTTGCTTTTGGAACTGTTGCATCAATTGCAAGCGTTGCTGTTACGATTGCATCCGGATTTTTAGCAATTGCTTTTTCGAAAGCTGTAACATATTCTTCTGTTTGGCTTTCTTCAGCAGGTCCTACGATTGTGTAGTTAACCTTAATACCTTCTTTTTCTTCCAGGTCCTTCATAGCATTTTCAATACCAATTCCAACGTGTGTCCAGAATTGAGATGCAGTAGAAGGAGTCAGATAAATAATTTCAAAGGTTTTATCATCTGATGAAGCAGTAGCAGATGAATTGTTTGAGCTGTCTGTAGAGGTTTTTGTGCCACCACAAGCAGCTAAAGAAATAGTCATAACGCCCATTAATAAACTAGCTAATATTTTTTTCATTTTCATAATTATAATCCCCCATTATTTTTAAAATTATATTAAATGTTATATTAAATTACATAACACCTTTTTGTAAGATAAAGCAGCCATAAGGTTGACGTTCGCTGGTGCAAACGGTCACATAAGCTTTTGCCGCTTTTTCATAAAACTTGGTTCTTTCAATTTCACCAACAATTTTTGCATCATATCCATGCTTTTTAACCACTTCGATAACATCGTCCCATACTTTTGGACGTTCGATACTGATGCCAGCATCTTTATCGGGTACCATATATTCTACAGGATAAGCACAGTAGTCTACATCAAGTGGAAACAATTGTAAAATTGCATCGATCATTTCAGGCGCTGTATTGCCTTTAGCCTGAATACTTATACCATTAGGTGTTTTGGTTTTTGGTGGATAAAAATCATCTGCGATAATAATTAAATCACCATGACCCATATCAGCCAACGCCTTTAACAGATCTGAGCTAATTTGAGTAGGAATACCTTTTAGCATTTTATTACCTCCTTTTAATTGTGAGCCTCTAAGAAAGCATCTATTTCCCAGCGTTCAGGCATGGAAGGTGTTGTTCCAAGGCGTTGTACAGATATTGCGGCCAGGGCGTTTGCAAATCTTACTGCTTCCCAGATATCTTTACCTTCTGCTAAAGCAGCAAGCAGTCCTCCATTAAATGCATCCCCTGCACCTGTTGTATCAACTGCGTTTACTTTAAATGCCGGGATGATTTCTGCTTTACCGTCATAAGAAACAAATACTCCCCTGGATCCCAATGTGATGATAACGATTTCTATGCCTTTATCATGGAAAAACTTAGCTGCTTGCTTTCCAGATTCAAGATCTTTTACCGCAATACCAGTCATAGATTCTGCTTCGACTTCATTGGGAGTTACCATATATACTTTTGATAAAAAGCTATCAGAAATCGGCACATAAGGAGCCGTATTTACAATAACTTTACATCCATGTTGGTTTGCCATATCCACAACCATTTCATTGGCATTCTGATTCACTTCTAATTGAAGTAAAACATATTCAGATTCTTTGATAACGGATTCTATGCCTTTTACTTCTTCTTCTGTGATGGTATTGCATGCACCAGGAACAATAATGATTTCATTTTGACTGGTGTTTTCATCAACTAAAATTAATGCGATACCGGTTTCAGTCATATCAGAAAAAAGAATGTGGTCTTTTGGCATATTCAGCTCATCCATTGTATCCAGTGCAACATTCGCAAAATTGTCGCGGCCCAGTTTAGTAATCATCACAACATCTGCACCCGCTTTGTGTGCCGCAACGCATTGATTAAAGCCTTTTCCTCCCGGACCCATTTTAAACATGGAACCCTTTACGGTTTCTCCGGGAACTGGAAGATGAGGGCTTCTTGCCATTAAATCAACCACAAAACTACCAAATACTGCAACTTTATTCATTAACATTACCCTCCTGGAATTTCTTGTATTTTTCAGACCCCCGCTTTATTAACCAGGTCTTAACATAATTCCTTCGTACGATCATCTTCTTCCTATCACCTTCTTTCTTATAACTAAATCTGCGTTCGAGGAGTTCCATCACTTCCTGACCCATTTCATAGACGGGTCTTGCAACAACTGTAAGATTAATATCTGTATATTGTAGTTCTTTTATGTCATCAAATCCAATTAAAGATATATCCTCGACCAGTTTTAAACCATGTTCTTTCAGATATCTCAGGCAACCCAGGGTCGTCATATTGTTTGAAGAAAAGACTGCAGTAGGCGGCTCTTTTAATTCCATTAAAGTCTTCATGGCCTTATAGGCATCTTTTTCAATAAAGTTCCCATTTATAATATAGTCTTCATTGATTTCTATATTATAATTGGTCAAAGCCATCTTATAACCTCTTAATCGGTCATGCCCCGGCCTTGATGTCTCAGGCCCTGTAATCATTGCAATCTTTTTATGGCCTTCCTGGATTAAACACTCAACTGCTTCATATGCTCCCTGAATATCTTCAGAAAAGACCCCATCAAAATTTGAGCCTTTGATATCACGGTCGATAAGGACTACCGGGATACCTTCTCTTTCGAAATTAGTCAGTCTGAAAGCGGTTTCTTCATCTATTTCTGAAACGGGTATAATAATAAGCCCTTTAATCAGTTCGCCTTTTAAAGACTCTAAAATACGGTGTTCTCTTTCTGGATCTTCTTTCGTACCAAACATAAATACGTTATAATTTGAATCTGAGGCCTTATCCGTAATGCCTTGTAATATTTGACTAAAAAATGGGTTTTCTACGTCCGGAACGATAAAAGCAATGTTCTGAGATTCACCGATACTTAGATTTCTGGCCACTGAACTAGGTGCATAATTATTATTTTCAATAACTTTTAATACTTTTTTTCTAGTTTCTTCCCTTACATTTTTGTTTCCATTGATTACTCTGGATACTGTAGCGGGAGAAACCCCTGCCTCCCTAGCAATATCGTAAATATTCATCGCTAAATAACCCCCAAATGTAACCGCTTTCATATTATGTTATAAATATAGCACAATAATATAGAAGTGTCAATCATTTTTTTGTTGATTTTTGTCGGTTTTTTATGTTAAAATGTCAATGCTGTTGTTGCTTTTCCCCACTATTTCATGGTTTTCATGATATTTTTTAAAAATGTAATCGGTTTCAATTGAAATTTTAAATGACTTATGATATGATGAAAAAAACAATAAATTTATTAATAAAGGAGAATACAATAATGAATATTGCGAAAAAAATTGACCACACTGTTTTAAAAGCAGACGCAACGGTTGAAACCGTTAAAAAATATTGCCAGGAAGCTAAAGAATACGGTTTTGCTTCCGTATGTGTCAACAGTTGTCATGTACCTTTAGTTGCCCAGGAATTAAAGGGCAGTGGCGTAAAAACCTGCTGTGTTGTTGGTTTCCCTCTCGGTGCAATGCTGACTTCTGCTAAAGCATTCGAAGCTGCTGAATGTGTAAAAGCCGGAGCAGAAGAAGTGGACATGGTTATCAATATTGGCGCAGTTAAAGATAAAAACTGGGATTTGGTACTTGAAGATATCAAAGCAGTTGTAGAAGCTTCCAAACCTGCTATCGTGAAAGTCATTATTGAAACCTGTCTTTTAACCGACGAAGAAAAAGTAAAAGTATGTGAACTCTCCAAAGAAGCAGGTGCTGCTTTTGTAAAAACTTCAACCGGTTTCTCAACTGGCGGTGCAACCGTAGAAGATGTTAAGTTAATGAAACAAGTTGTTGGAGATGAATTAGAAGTGAAAGCCAGCGGCGGTATCCGTACTGCAGAATTCGCAAAAGAATTATTAGAAGCTGGTGCAGACCGCATCGGCGCAAGCAACGGTATCGCATTATTGTAATAAAAAAAGGAAGTAAGGAACCCCTCTCTTACTTCCTTTTTTTATCCTTTCATAGCCAAAAATAAAAGCCCCAAAAAGGGGCTTTTATTTTTCTTATAATAATCGCAACTGATCTATTTCTGAAATCAAAATACTTTTTGGGAACAAAAGCAAATTCAGAAACGTCTTATATCTGAAAGTTTTTAATAGTACGAAAGGATGAGACAAATGAAGAAAAAATGGATTACTATTATAGCCATCCTTATTGCCTTAATATTATTAATTCCACAAAAGTCATATCTTAATGATGGGGGAACGGTTATTTATGATGCCATCTTATATCGTGTAACCAATTATCACAGTATGTACCCCGATGAAAATGATGAAAGCCAAATCAGATATCTTAAAGGTATAGAAGTAAAAATTCTTGGCTTTACCGTTTACAATAATGTAAAATTTGAAAAAGATTAACCCATTTTTTAAAATATCAAAATGAAAGATCATAAATTAAATTTTCTATCCCAGGAAAGGATGAGCCATATGAAAAAAATCCTGATTAAGATTATCGTCTTCCTTATTATTTTGATTTTACTGATCCCTGTCCCAATATACGTTAAAGACGGTGGAACGATTGTCTACCAGGCAATTTTATATAGCGTAACCAATTATCACAGCCTCTATCCTGATGATACAAATGAAAAGGATCATAAAATTCTTACAGGAATCGAAATTAAAATTCTTGGTTTTACCATTTATAAAAATACAAGATTTGAAAGCTAAGTCTAAAATAAAAACAGCCTGAATTAAACATTAAGGCAGCAAGAAAAACTTCTCTTGCTGCCTTTTTTCTTTTATACAAATTTCTTATAAATAACCCATATCTTTCATTCAACAACCAAAAAATAATGCTTTTAGTTTAACCATACTTAAAAAGATACTAACCATATTTGGAACCTATTTCGTCCTATGTTTCAATGTTATATTTATCGTTTGCATCTTCTATAATTTTATTTTCATATTCACCCTCTTCTTTAACATCTTCTTTTTCTTCTGAGCTCACCTCTTCTGAAGAAACAATATTTTAATATTGTTAAATATTTCTTCTGATAAATGCTGTTTTATTTTATATTCACTATCCAAAATGCTCTCATATGTATAGGCCTTTAACGGATCAAGACCAAGTTTTACTTCATCGCCATCCAAAAGACCATCTTCATCCAAATCCTCATCTCTGTCTAAAATACCATCGTTATCTGAATCTTTACTGTTGGGATTTGTTCCTAAATATAATAATTCATATCCATCGGGTAATCCGTCCCCGTCAGTATCTACCTTACTAGAATAAACTTGCTCAGCAAATTCGAAAAGATCTATAATAAAGTTCCTATATACATCTATATATACATCTATTTTATAAGGATTCCTTCCAAATTTTATTTCAAAATCACCCGTCAAGTGATCTGCATCGGAGTCTTTTTCCAGGTCTGTTTCTTCAGTAAGAACAGATTCAATGCTATTGGCTGCATATATATTTTGTGGTATCAAAGTCACTATAAAGGTCAAAAGCAAAATCCATGAGAAAATACTTTTTAGTCTGGAAAAATATTACACCTCCCAGTTTTGACTCCTATAAATGTATTTTACAATATTATTATATTATTTTACAATAGCTGGCGGCTTTTGTATATTTTGTTCACTAAAAAATTAATTACAACACTAAATAAGACAGACTAGCTAACCTTTAGGCATGTCTTTGATGAGAAAATATTTTTCATGAATTGAAAACTACCATTCCAAGATATTAATGTAGTCGTCATATCAACTATTAGATATCTCAGTCGCTTCAAAACAACAATACGTGAATTTGATGTTTAATTATCCTTTTAATTGAACTCCAAATTAGAGCCTATTACCAACTATATCAATATATGAATTTTTCTTTTAAATACAAGAATTATAATATCTTTAAAAAAGTGTTAGATAACAATATTAATAAACACCTCTAATTATATGATATTCTCTATTAATAATATAAAAAAATATGTAAGTTATATTAAAAACTTTTTTAAGCATAATTACATAAACAACACTTTTGAGAATCTTTTAATAAGATTAATATTTTAAAACGCAATTGTCCTTGCTTCTTTCACTTTAAAAGCAGAATTCTTATTATACAAAATTTAGTAAATATAAAAATAGCTTAGAAAAATGTTACTTCCAAGCCAATCGATTACATTTTTCTTCTATTAACTCTTGTTTTATTCACCAACACTATTTGTTAAAGATCCAAAAAAAGAGAAAGTCTAATCAGACCTTCTCTTATTCTTTATTTTATAATAAGTTATTTTGTTAGTTAATCCTCCTAAGGCAAAATAAGCCACCTGCAAGCAATCATCTTTCCATGTTTTTGTTTTGCCACTGTTCGTCCTTGATCATCTTCAATATATTCAATTATGATTTTTTGATACCTGTTATTTAATTTCAGATTATGTGCCTTACAGTATTCTCTTAATCCCCGCTCTAATTTTTTAAAATCACAGCATCTTCTTACTAATTTTTCAGGTGCTATCTCTCTAGTGATCATATTATAAAGTTTTTTGGCTTTCCTTATGATCAAGTCACGGTTTGCATTACACCAATCCAGTTGATTGGATAATAATTTTTTATATTGTATATCTTCTTTGCTGTCATTCAGATTAATTTTGTTATTTACTCTTCTTAAACTCTGTTCATGAACTGGTATCATATTATTGAAATTAATGGCTCCCCACATACCGCTATTTATTTTATGAAAATCTACGTTATTTTTCATTTCTGAATGTTTTTTCTTTGGAGAAGTAAGTGGGATGTAATATTTTATTCCATTTACCAGTTCAAAAGCAAGACCTACATAAGGCCGTTTTTTTTGATCAAGAGTACGAAGAACTTTCTGGTCAAATTTGCGGAGAAAATCACAGTAGGAGGCATCTACATGATAGAGATATAAATGCATACTCTCATCACCTTTCTGCAATAATATAGGAGCTGAACAATTTGCCCAACTCCTCTTTTTTTAATTCCCACTTATGGTAGGGACTCACCGCTTTTTTTGCTCCTACTTATAGTAAGGTCCTCCGCTTTTTAAACCCCTCTTCCACTTTTAAATCCCACCCAGGGTAGGGACCACCCTCTTTTTATTACTTTATTGATTGGGTAGCAATTATTATATAAAAAAATTAAAAATATGTCAACTATTCCTAATCCAATAAACAATAGAATTTAACTTATCCTGTTCTATAATCACACGGATAACCTGCATAAATCCCCTGCTGCCAGGACATTATCAGGTATATTTATGATAACAACACTTCCAAAACTATAACAAGATTGTTCCTGATATGTACTCCCGGATTGATTCCGCCAGACCATGCACTATCTCCTGACTTAATATCAATACCATATTCGTATCCGATACTAAATTTAGATATATGTATTAATTATTCTATTTTAAAGCCATTAATTTGTTTATAAATTGCTCCTTATTTTCTCTTGTTAAATATCTTGTTGGAATAAAATAACTCTTATAACCTATTAAGAAAATAAGTATCATATCATCATATACCCCTATGTCTGATATGATTTCTTTTGGTATCATTTCAGTAAAGTTTTCACCAATAACCTTAATACCATTTTCACCGATAAGCATAATTTTCTTACCTAGCAGGCGAGTCCTGTCTCCTTTTTTTAAAAGAGAGGCCGCTTTCTTTCTGATTATTTTTTTCTTCTATTTTTTGAAAAGCTATTATCCATAATATAAAGAACAAAATTGCAACACTAACACCCAATATAAAAGTATAGGTATTCTTTCTGATGTTTGAAAGTATTAAAAATATTCCTGCTGCATAAAAAAAAGATAACAAATACTTTACCTTAAAACGCACCATTTTATTATATTTTTTGTGAAAATAAATGTAAAATTTAATAAACTCCTCTTCTGTTGCTTCATATTGAATTTCCATAACATCTTCCTTTCTCTATACAAATTTACAAATGCTTATGATATAATGTTATCTTACACATAATTTTGTTTAAATTAAATGTATCTATGTTTTTTATTTTAAAAAACTTTAAACCATATTAAAAAAACTGTTAAATTTATTAAGATTAAACTATATTCAAAATATTTATTAGCATTTGCCGATCGAAGCTTTTCCCTGTTAAAGCATGTTTTTTACAAAGATGATATTTCATAAGCTTTAATAACCTATTCTTTAAATATTAAATATTTATGTAGCTGATGCTGTTTCCATGACTTTTTATAATATTCTCTAAATCCTTCGGACTAAGCCAAACCGTTGCTGTATTATCATTGGGATGAACTCCGATTCGCTCAAAGGATAAAATATCTTTATCAAAAACAATCTCTACCTTACAGTCTGCATCATTTAATATTCCAAAAGGTGATACGGAACCTTTTGTCAGTCCCATATATTTTTGCAAATCTTCTTCTGAGGCAAAGGTTAAGGGTCTAGAATCCAGTGCTTTTCTGATTTCTTTAAAATTTGCCTGCTTATCTTTCTGAAGAACAATTAAGTAATAATTTTTCTTTTTATCATCCCGGACAAATAAGTTTTTAACAATTTCATTATTTTCTTTATTACTAATGTTAATATTTAACTGGTCCATTTCATCTATAGTATAGACTGCCGGGTGCTCAATCATATCATAAGGAATATTCATCTTTTCCAAAAAATCGATAACTTTTTTACGTATATCATTCATTGAATTTTTCCTCCTGCTAAAACATCAAAAGGCTCAGGACTAATATTTAACTTTATAAATCTGAAAAAACAGCTCTCGTACTTCCTGATATTTATTGCTGTTTATATATTTCTGTAATTTTTGGTGTATCGGTTGAAACAATATTAATAATATGATTTAAGCATACTATCCCATAATGTCTAAAAGGCGGATACACATCTACACAAACTTGAGCTGCAAAAGTGTGTTCCTTAATAAAATCCAAATACCTTGATTTTGTATAAATCCTAAATGCCTTTCCTTCAAATTGCTCATACTCATCCCATGAGGTAAATGACTCATTGGTTACAGAATAAGCGATATAAGATTCAAAGTCCAGTTGCAAAACTGGTAAATCCTTATCTATAATAATTGGATAAGTGTTTTTAATCACTGTATCTCCAATAATTAAATCTTCCGCTGTCTCTTCTGTTTTGCAACGGGCAAAATACAATCTTAAACAATTTGTTTCAGGTTCTGTTAATCCACAAAACTCTATATAACAGTTAAGATTCATTAAATGATGATAATCCATGCCATCATCCTTTATTCATGAAATAAATTAAGGGTTTTGCTATTTTTCTGTTTCATCAAAAACGTGAAATCAATATAGCCCATCCTTTTAAGTGAACCTGCAAATTTTAAAAAGTCTTAATAAAAACATGGTTCACAGAGTCTCAAAGAATTCTGCTAAACCATGTTTCCAATTGCTTTTTATTTTCATTTTATAATGATGAAATGATTTTATTTTTTCCAGCCATTTAAAAAATCTACATCTCTCTTCGCCCTTCCAGAGCCCTGGACAAGGTGACTTCGTCTATGTATTCCAAGTCTCCGCCTACAGGAACGCCATTAGCGATTCTGGTTACTTTTATGTTTAAAGGCTTTATGAGTTTGCTGATGTAGATGGCGGTTGCTTCGCCTTCTATATTTGGATTGGTTGCCAGGATGACTTCTTCGACGTCATCACTTTTTAATCTTTCTAACAACTCTTTTATTTTTATATCTTTAGGACCAACACCTAGCATGGGAGATATGGCTCCATGCAGGACATGATAAAGTCCTTTATATTCTTTGGTTTTTTCGTAAGCTGCCAGGTCTCTTGGGTCTTCGACGACCATTATGGTTTTGCTGTCTCTTCTTACATCGGAACAGATGTCACATTTTTCTTTATCCGTCAGGGTACAGCATACACTGCAGTATTTTACGTTCCTCTTGGCTTCTATAATGGCTTTCGAAAGATTTTCTACATTTTCTTCCGGCATGTTAATGATATGAAATGCCAATCTTTGTGCTGTCTTTACGCCAACCCCCGGAAGATCTGAAAGGGCAGCAATCAATCTTGACATTGTGTCTCCATAATGGTTCATCTAAAAGAGTCCTCCCGGTAAATTTAATCCTCCTGTAAGCTTGCTCATTTGCTGGTTGGCTAATTCGTCCACCTGGCGAAGACCTTCGTTAACTGCTGCAAGGATTAAATCCTGAAGCATTTCTACATCATCAGGATCCACAACTTCTGGTTTTATGGTAATAGATTTTAACTCTTTCTTACCAGTAAATACGACTTCAACCGCTCCTCCGCCAGCTGTCGCCGTAACATCTTTTTCTTCAAGTTCTTGTTGCATTTTTTCCATTTCTTTTTGCATCTTTTGTGCTTGTTTTAAAAGACTATTCATATTTCCTGGAATTCCGCCGAAATTTCTTTTTGCCATAATTATCCTCCTCTTACTCCTTTATAACAAATATAATAGCATGATTAAAGCAAAAAATAAATATCTTACTTAATTTCGTATGAAACACCTAATTTTTCAAAGTATTCAATGACTTCTTCTATTTGGTCCCTTTCTTCGGATTTCTCAGGGGAATCGCCATAGATTTCTTGATATTTTTCCTGATAAGCTTCTGCTGAAATAAAATGGACATTCACTTCTTTTTTTAGAAGCTCTTCAATCCTGGCAATTATTTCATCTTTATATTTTTTAATTGCTTCTATTATAAAGGCATCTTTAAAAACGATGTAATACACATCATCTTCTAAATAAGCCGCTTTTGTATCCATAAGAAGACCATTTAGAGAGTCACTGAAACTTGTTTTAATGTCATTCCACAAGCTTACAGCCTTTTTGATATCCTCAGGAACTGCTTTGGGTTTTTTGGGCTTTGCTTTTGGACTGCTTTTTTTATTTTCCTGTGTTTTTGGCTTTTCTGTTGCCTGAACGACTATGCCTTCTGCCAGTTTTTCTTCAAGTACTTTTATCCGTTCAAGCAGAGCATCTTTTGAGTCATCCATTTGAGGCTGGCAGATCTTGATAACTGCTACCTCAAGCATAACTCTTTTTTGGTCCGTATACTTTAATTCATTGGATAACTCTGAAAAGATTCTTATCCATCTTAAAATGGTTGAAGAAGCTATTTCTTTAGACTGGTCTTTTAAAAGCTCAATTTGTTCCTGACTTAAATCTAAGATTTTTTCTGCTTCCTGACTGCTGGAGACAATTAAAAGATTTCTAAGGTGTACAATAAAGTCCATGACAAACTGACTCAGGTCTCTTCCCTGCATTACGATTTTGTCGATAAGTTCCATGGTCTCTAAGCTTTCTTTCTTGTTTAAGATGGAAGCAAATTCAAAGAATACCTTATAATCAACTGCACCCAGAACATCCAGGACTTTTTCAAAACTGATACGTTCTCCGTAATTAAAGGAAATACACTGGTCTAAAATACTTAAAGCATCCCGCATAGAACCTTCCGCTAAGCGGGCAATATATGAAAGGGCTTTGTCTTCGACTTCTATATTTTCTTCTTTCATATAGGCTTTAAGCCGCTTTGTGATACTGTCAGTGGATATTCTTCTAAAGTCAAAGCGCTGGCACCTGGACAGTATTGTGGCGGGAATCTTTTGAGGGTCGGTTGTGGCTAATATAAAAATAACATGGGCAGGGGGTTCTTCCAGAGTCTTGAGTAAAGCATTAAAAGCGCCCGTCGATAACATATGAACTTCATCGATAATATAAACCTTGTATTTTCCTTCTGTAGGGGTATATTTTACTTCTTCCCTTATTTCTCTGACATTATCAACCCCATTGTTGGAAGCCGCATCTATTTCAATGATATTCATCGTTCTTCCTTCGTCTATAGACTGACACAAACTGCAGTGGCCACAGGGTTCCCCGTCTTGGGAATTCTCACAGTTTACGGCTTTTGCAAATATTTTTGCCGTTGAAGTTTTTCCTGTTCCCCTGGTTCCGCAGAACAAATATGCATGGGCAATGCGATTGGCCTTTATTTGGTTTTTTAAAGTTATCACAATATGTTCTTGTCCTATAACGTCTTCGAAAGTCTTTGGACGTTTTTTCCTATATAAAGCCATATAGGACATAAATCCACCCCTTTTATCAAAAAACTAAAAGCGCCACTACTTTTATTATTGTACCACAAATATAACTTTATATATAATAAAAGTCCAAAAGGCAGTATAAAAAAATTCAGCCTCAAAAAGGCTATTAGGCATTAAAAAAACAGACGGTTTTCCATCTGTTGTATGAATATAATAAATCCGTGCACCTGCCGTCGACAGCGCTCCCCAGGCGTTACTTTTGCAGTTAGCTCAAATTAGGCTACCTCGCGGCACACAGAGATATTTGCTTAGTGCTGCTTCCTTCCGGACCTGACACGGTTCACAAACTTCTGTTGCGCAAGACCCGATTCTCATCGCCACTTGCAAAAGCCAGACCCTAAAAAATACTGCCTCGGGCAGGCATCGCCCCTGCTGTAGCGGATTGCAGGTACAGGGCACCGCTAACTCCCCGGCTAGCACGGAAACTTTATGACATATTAATGCTAGTAAATACTTGTAAGTGCTCCATTTACCTACAAATGGTGGCATTTGGGGGTAAATGGTGGCATTTCTTAGTATACAATCTTTCTGATTATATGTCAACCTCCATTTTTAACCTTTTATTCCTCATTTGGGTAAAGAAAGTTTTAAGAATTTGGCTACATTCTTCCTGGCAAATCCCTTCGATAATTTCGACCTGGTGATTAAACCTGGGCTCATTTAAGATATTCAAAATAGAACCGCCGCAGCCTGCTTTGGGATTTCTTGTACCAAAGATAATTTTATCGATTCTGGCCTGCACAATGGCACCTGCACACATGGGACAAGGCTCTAAAGTCACATAGATGCTGCAACCTTCCAGGCGCCAGTCCCCTATATATTTTGCCGCTTCTTCTATAGCCTGGATTTCTGCATGGGCCAGGGGATTTTTTTGGGAATTTCTTTGATTGTAGCCTCTTCCTATAATTTCGTCATTGTAAACGATAACAGCACCAATCGGAACTTCATCTGCTTCTTTGGCCTTTTCGGCCAGTTTTAAAGCTTCTTTCATAAAAGTAATTGCTTTATCCTCCATGGGTAAACTCCTTATTTTTAAAATTTATCTTTTTAATGGAGTATAAAAATTTTGTGTATAATAGATTTTATATCTTCCTCCAAAGTATACACCTACTCCAAGCCTTTCAAAGTTTTCAAATAAGATATTCTCTCTGTGCCCTTTTGAATTCATCCAGCCTTCGTGGGCATAAATGGCATTAGTCTGCCCTCCTGCTATATTTTCACCCGCTATCATAAAATGTATTCCTTGCTTTTTCATTCTGTCAAAGGGATCTTCTCCTTTCAAATTATCGTGGTCAAAAAAGTTGTTTTCTGCCATATCTTTTGAATGAAGGTAACTGCTTTTAGCGGCCTGTTCATCCCATGTCAGAGCTTTTAAGCCATTTCTTACCCGTACAGCATTGGTCAGGTCAAAAATTTGATAAGTATAGGCTGTTCTAAGTTCTTCACTAGCTTCTCCATAAAGACTTTCATGGGAGAGCTCTGTATTTTTATCGATTATTAGTATGGATGTTACTGTTTGATTATTATGAATATCATAAAAGAATGTAACAAATGCATCATCAATGGAATAGGTTTCGGCTTCGCCTTTTTTATAATTAAAATAAAATCTGTATTGTCCTTTTTGAATAAAACTAAGGGGTTGTCCATAAGCCTTTCTTACAGAAGCGGCCGTTGAACCAAAACGAATTCCTTTTTTAGAGTTCCAATTGGATACTGAATTCGTATAAAGGGCAACAACTTTGTTATCTTTTATACCAACTTGCATATAGTTGCTATAGTCCTTATTGTATATATACCAGGTAAAACCATATTCAGAAACATCCTGCCTGTTGGGCTCACCCAATACATCAGATACGTCTTCAGCGCTGTCTCCAAGGGCTATGCCATTTACGCTAAATTCCCCGGAAATTTGCTGATTTCGGGATAGATCATTATTATCTGTCTTTGTATTTGACTTATCACTGTTTTTACCTTCTTTTTCATAAATATAAATTTCTTTTGTATTGTTATTGTAGAGAACTTCTTTTCCCAAGGCCTCTGCAATATCCCGCATGGGTAAATAAGTGGTTCCTTCATGCAATATGGCTTTATGGGAAAGCTCTACTCTGTTTCCATCTATGTAAATGGGTATATTACTAAATAATACTTTTATGGTTTGTAAACCGTCAAAAGCCTTAACTTGCGGGCTTGTAAAAACGAGTGCTCCTGCCACAAAACCCAGTAAAAAATGTTTAAACCTTTTCATCCAACCACCCTTTTTAGATTATGTATACCTCAATTATAAAGTTATTCCTTGCCTTTGTCACTAATAGATACCTTCTTGATATGAAAAGTTTTTAATGAATAAAAAACCCCGTATACCTAAATATACGAGGTTTTATCTTTGTTCCCGGCGGGATTCGAACCCACGGCCTACTGCTTAGGAGGCAGTCGCTCTATCCTACTGAGCTACGGAAACAAATATTAAAATTGACCCAAATTTGGTCAATAATTAATAGCCACTTTAATATTTTACAGACTTATAAGCGGATAGTCAAGGATTATTAAGACTTTAGGAAAATACAATTGTTCCCTGCATCCAACATATGCCCATAAATCTCATACCTACCAGGGGAGTACCCACTAATTCATTGGCATTTATAGCAATTTCGATGGACATGCCCATGCTTTCTACCAGCATCCAATAAATTTCTTCCCTGGTTTCTTCATTAATAATAAGCTCTATCTCTTTTATCTCACCTAAGATAGAATAGGTTGCTTCCAGATAATCAACCGGAATAAAATAGCCTTCTATTACGGATAAAATATCTTCATGCCGAAGTCTTTCTTCTATAATTTCAGCCGCTTCTTCTGCTTCTGTTTCTAAAATTTTTCTTGCTTCTTCATCTCCGGCCTTGATTCTTTTTAAAAGTTCTTTTCTCCATTCTTTTTGCTCATTTTCATACTCTAAATCATTTTCTGATTTTTCTACGGGAAGAATAATGGTTCCTTTTGATGCCAGACCTACTACTTTAATCCCTTCAATACTGGCATGTTTGTCATCTTTAATTTCCAGATACTCTATAATATTTTGGAGTTGAAAAACGATTTCTACACCACTTTCTTCTTCTTCCGTAGCAGCAAAATAAAAATAATCCTCTTCATCTTCTTCGACTTCTACTTCTGAAACTTCCATGATGTATTTTGATTCAAAATAAGGATCGCAGGTTTCAAAATCGATATCCTTTTCATTATCTAATAGACCTCTTAAAACGACCCCAATATTTTTTCCATAGCTTTTATAGTATTCTATGAAAACATGATCTTCATCATGATTGGTTACATAACGTTTATCCGCATGATTTAACACTTCTTCGATTAACTTGTCCCATTGTTTCTTTTTCTTTATACTTCCAAAACCTACTGCACTCATATAGGTCTCCATACGCATCCTCCTCTCCCCATAGAAAAAAACCCCCTATAAACATAGGGGTTAACGCACGCAGAAGGATTCGAACCCTCGACACTCTGATCCGAAGTCAGATGCTCTATCCAGCTGAGCTATGCGTGCATTCTTTTTGGGCGTAAACAATTGTAACATAAAAATTTATAAAATACAATGCTATTTTTATTACACATTATGGAATATGTTGTCGAGAGCTTCTTCGTAATATCTCTTTAAATCAAAGGATTTATTGATAAATTTCATGACAGCCGGACTAAAGAATAATGAGAGCAGCAATAATAAAGTATTTTCTTTATTAATATCTTTTTTAAATTCTCCATTACTTACGCCTTCGTTTATAAAGTTTTCAAATATTTTTTCTATCGACAAGCTGTTAAACATTTCCATATCTTCTTTTTTAATGTTTTCTAAAGAAAATTTATAGGCAAGTTCTGCCTGGGTTAATTTTATCTCATTGTTGATTTCTTTTGATTCTAATAAGTATTTTAAGTAATTTTCAATAAAACCAGGATAATTTGTGTCTTCTTCTATCACTTTATCATAAATCTTTTTAATTTTTTCCTGTGAACTTTTAAACTTTTGCTTTTCCATTTCAAGGCCTAATTGTATCATCCATACCCTTATATAATAATTAAAAATGTGATTTTTACTGGGAAAATAATTAAAAAAAGTGCCTCTGGATATTTCGGCATATTTACAAATTTCATCGACTGTAATATCATCAAAATCTTTTTGAGTGATCCTGTCTTTTACCACCTTTAAAATGTTTAATCTTGTTTTAGCAAAATTAATCTCACGCAAAGAAAAGCTGTCCACTAGTGAGCCCATTCTTTCCATCCTTTCTGTAATTTCACTGTTATACTCTGGTCTGTTTTTAATTGTATATTCAAATATGTAAACTGTCAAATTAAATTAACAGTTATTTAATTCCAATAAAAAAGTAAAGTCATAATGACTTTACTTTTTTCCTTACTCAAAATCATCCGGATTGCAGTTTTCAATTATTTTAAAGGCCATTTCAGATTGATCTTTTTTATTATCTTCCGTTGTTTTATCAGTAAGCTCTGCACTTAATTCATCCTTAAAATTACGGCTTAAGTCAATGTCTTTTTTTAATCTTAATTTTTTATCGTCCATTAAAAACACCTCCATTCAAAGCTAGTTTGGATGGAGGTGATAAATTCTATACATCAAAAAGTACTATTTTTTCTAAACAGACTTTTCAGCCAGTTGTAAAGCCCTGTGGAATTCTTCGGTCATAATTTTTTTGGTTGAAGCATTCATATTTTCAACCCATTTATATAAGATTGCGTACTTATTTCTGTTATAATCTTCGAAGATTTTTTCTCCTTCTTCTGTTAACTCAATATATAATACCCTTCTGTCAAAATCGTTTTGTCTCCTTCTGACAACGCCTTTTTTCTCCAGCTTGTCAATAAGAAATGTCATGCCTCCTTTAGTCATTGACATCAATTCTGCAATGTCTTTCATCATTTTTGGTTTTCTGCTTGTTCCTACGATTTCTATAATCCTTAATTCGTTTGGAGAAATTTTATATTTCAATTGTTTTTCTTTTAACACTTCACTTTGGGCTTGTGAAATATTATTAATAATTTGCGTTAAATAATCCATCAACAAGTCTTGCATTTTTTTACCCCTCCATAAAAATTTCTCTCTTTACCTAAATAAGGTTTATTTTTAAAATATAGTATAACAACAATTTTTAAATATTTCAACTATTATATTATAAAAATATAAACACGTGTTTAAATGAAAAAAATCTGATGCTAAAATAAAAAACCCTGTATTCAAAAATACAGGGTTAAAAAACGGAGAAGGAGGGATTCGAACCCTCGCGCCACTTTCGCAGCCTATGCCCTTAGCAGGGGCACCTCTTCGACCACTTGAGTACTTCTCCATGTAAAGTTATTATATCATGATTAATCTGTTATATCAATAAAAGGCAGAAATTTACTTTATATAAATGGTATCCTATTGACTAGCTCATGTTATCATAATATTATAATATTAAAAACTCCGAGGTGATCTTATGGACGTAAAAGCGTACGAAAAAAAAGCTGAAATATTAAAGGCCCTTGGTCATCCCGCCAGACTTTGTATTGTAAAAGGGCTATTAGATAATGATGGTTGTAACGTTTCTTATATGCAAACTTGTCTTGGCCTTCCCCAGTCTACCGTCTCCCAACATATCTCAAAACTAAAATCAGCCGGAATTATTGAGGGTGTCAGATCTGGCCTGGAAATCACCTATAAGGTGGTCAGTAAAGAAGCCATCCAGATTATTAATGCAATTTTTTAATATAAATTTTTATTAAAAAGGGGGATTTAATGTATAGAAATTACCTAAAATGGTTATTATTTTAGTGTACCCAGCGAAAGGTACATCGCTAAATCCCCCCTCAACCTGGTGCTTCTCCCCCCTGAAGCCCAGGTCTTTTTTTATTTTTCTATTTGAATGCGTGTTTTAGTATATTATATCTTACTCTTGATAGAAATTATAATATAAATTTTTCAATGACTTCTTTAATGGCATGCTCGTTGTTGCTGCTTTTAGTAATGTAGTCTGCTTCTTGTCTGATCGCAGGATGGGCATTGGCAACAGCAACTCCCAGGCCGCCTTCTTTTATCATATATAAATCATTAAAGCTGTCACCTACACAGATGACCTCATCTTTTTTAAGACCTAGCTTTTCTCTGAGCCTTTTTACAGTTAATCCTTTATTGACATGAATATTGGTAAATTCCAGATAAGTGGGTTTAGAAAAGAACATATGAAATCTTCCTTCAACGACAGGTTTTAATTCTTTTGCCAGTTGATCCAATTTTTCTTTTTCGCCTTGAAATAAAACCTTAATAACATCTCCTTTAAGCCATTTTGACAAGTCACCAACTTCTTTTACCTCTAGTCCACTTATTTTGGCATAGCGATCAGAATAAGGGGTCTTTTTTTCAACATATACATAATCATCTTGATACGTTTGAACAAATAAATTATTCTTCTTACCAATTTCAAATAGAAATTTTGCATCTTCATGAGATATATTTTCTTCATAAATATGTTCTAAGGTCCTGATATCAAAAATCACTGCACCGTTATAGGAAATGGCATATTCTTCTTTCTTGTTTAATTCTAATTCTTTAACGTATTTTGCCATAGAATTGGTTGCCCTTCCTGAGCACAGGATCACTCTGACACCAGCCTCTAGAGCCTTGCTGATGGCTTCTTTATTTTCTTTTGAAATGGTTAAATCATCCATTAGTAATGTATCATCCATATCCGTTACAAGCATTTTATAGTTCATTTGATTCTTTCCTTTCATCAGATTTTCTAATATATATAAGTCTTATTAAGATTATTAACATACAAAAAATCTTAATAAACGACATATTCTTTGACATTACATTATTATAGCATGATATAACAAAAAGACAAACCGCATTAGCTAAATTAAAATTAGCAAATTATACGTTTGACAAATGTATTATTTTGTTATATTATGCTTTTAAGAATGCATTCTTAAATTAAATATCGTCCGCTAGGGGAGCCCTTGTGGCTGAGAGTGTGCAATATTGCACTAACCCTTTGTACCTGATCCAGGTAATACTGGCGAAGGGAAGCGTCATTTGGAAAACCTCCTGCGGACAAGTGTATATGTACAAGGAGGGTTTTTTATGTTTTCTGAAGAAGTTTTAAATGAATTTTTTGGTTCTTTGTTAGGTAAATCTATAACTGCAGTTGTGACAATTATTTTAATTGGTCTTTTTGTGATTAATCTTCACAAGAAAAAGAATCTGTCTGTAAAAGCAATTGCTTACTCAGGTATTGCCATTGCCCTTGCGACCATTTTATCTTATATTAGATTATTCCAACTGCCACAAGGCGGTTCTATTACACCTTTTTCGATGTTGTTTATTGTACTTGTTGGTTATTGGTTTGGGCCTTTTGAAGGAATCATTGCCGGAATAACCCATGGAACTTTACAGCTTCTTATAGACGGTTATGTGGTTCACCCAGCACAACTACTGCTTGACTATCCTTTAGCCTTTGGCGCCTTGGGGCTTTCTGGTTTTTTCAGAAAAGGACAAAAATCCATTATCCCAGGTTATATTGTTGGTTCTACTGGTCGCTTTATTTGTTCTTTCTTATCAGGCTGGATTTTCTTTGGTTCTTATGCCTGGGAAGGTTATAGTGCTGTCGCTTATTCTTTCCTGTATAATTTGTCTTATATCGGTATAGAAATGGCTCTTACTCTTGTTATTCTTTTTATTCCTTCATTTAGGAAGGCTTTAAATCACATTCGAAATACTGTTGTAATCAATGAATCTTCACTAACAGAAAAAAAGGCGGCTTAAAAATTAAGCTGCCTTTTTAAAATAATGGAGAATAAACCCTGTTATTTAAGATTTCTTCGATTTCTTCCAGGCTTTTGTTTTTACTGCAAATAAGTAAAACGCCTTTGTTACTTTGACACGGTATTTTTTCTAAAGAAGCCGTAAGTACTGGGCTATCATGATAATCCATATCCGGCAGAGTCAAGGACTTATTAAATATAAAAGCATCTATGGCATAAGGGTATTCATCTTCAAAATAAACTTGATACCCTTTTTCCTCCAGTTTCTTTTTTAGTCCATCCAGACCCCTTTGAATCCCTATAATCATAAAAACACCTCCTGTATTATTCTTTAACCTGGAGGTGTTTTTATTCACCTTAATGACCTATGATATTTAATGCATTTGGTATAATTTCAAATTCAAAATAACTACCCTGGCTAATTTCTCCGTCTAAATTTAATTTGACTTCTTTGCTGGTTTTTATTTTTATCTTTTTTAATTTTATAAATTCTACAAATGGATACTTATCGTGTTCTCCTTTGATTAAAGCTGGTAATGCCAAAGGAATTTTCCATCTGGGAATATGGGATACGATGCAAGCATCAAAATAGGCATCATCCATGATGGCCTGAGGAAGAATCTTAAATCCTCCTCCATAGTACTGACCATTTCCTACGGCAAATAGAAGAAGATTTCTTTCCATTTCTTTGCCGTCTATTGTTATAACAGCATGAATGGGTTTATAACAAAATAAATTTTTTATTAATAAGGCAATATATGCCCATTTGCCTTTGAAATATTTTTTACTCACCTGGGTGTAAGCAGCTATTTCTGCATCAAGGCCGATACTTGCAATATTGATATAATAGCCTTTATAAACTTTCCCTAAATCAACGGTTCTTACTCTGCCATTGATTGCAAATTCTATGGAATCTTCTATTTTTTTGGAAGCTTTAATAATCTTGCCACATCGTTTCCGGAACCTGCCGGAACAATCCCAAGAACAACCTTACTGCCTGCAATTCCGTTGACAACTTCATTAATTGTTCCGTCTCCACCTACAGCAATCACTTTTTTGGCATCTTCATTAACAGCTTTTTTGGCCAGAAGCGTTGCATCGCCTTTTTTAGTGGTTTCTATTACTTGATAACTTAAATTTTTATCCTTCATGATTTCATGAATTTTAGGAATAAGCATTTTTGCTTTTCCATTTCCTGCTGTAGGATTTACAATATATATAATTTCCATTCTATTTCTCCTTAAATATTCATTTTTGAGTTAGATTGCGCAATTTCAATCGCTTCTTTTTCCTCTTTTGATAAGGTGTAAGCCGATGTGCCTTTTTTAATGGGTTTTGCAAAAGTATTTGAACCATCTCTAGAGTGAATTCCATTGATAACAATACCATCATCGTTTTCATCTAAAAGGGCAATGGCAAAACACAAGTCACCACCCATATTTTCAAAGGCATTATATCTTATGATACCTACTTTATTAATACATTTACTCAGATCTTTTCTTATGTTTTTTATATCTCTGCTAATGACTTTATTATCTTTTTCAACCTGACTGACTCTGTCGATATATGCCGAAAGTAAGTCTTCTATAGGCTTTTCTTTTTCGCCTCCCATAAAATAATCATATTTCTTTTGTAAACGGTTGATTTTTATCATCAGCAGAATCGTTATGACCAATAAGACTAATGAAATAATGCTTGTTGTTATTAAGATCCACACTTGATTGTCTAACAATATTTTTATTAAATTCATTCAGTTCACCTCTAGTTAGCTTCGCGTATTGATTCCAGTAAATATAAGATTCTTTCCAGGTCATTTTCATTATAATATTCGATTTCTATTTTACCTTTTTTCTTTCCTCTTGTAATCTGTACTTTAGTCCCAAGTATATTTTTTATTTTATCTTCTATTTCTTTGTAGATGACTTCCTTTTCATCTTTTATGGTTTTCTTTTTTGGCTTTTTAAGCATTTCATCAACTTTCTTTTCTGTTTCCCTGACACTTAAATGGTCTTTTATTATTTTTTTTGCCAAGGCTAATTGGGCTTCTTTATCTGGAAGCCTTAAAATAGCCCTGCCATGGCCTTCCGTAATTTCCCCCTGTATGATAAGCTCTTGTATCTTCTCATCAAGCTGAAGCAGACGTAGGGTATTGGCGATAGCCGGCCGGCTTTTGCCTATCCTGCCAGCCAGTTCTTCCTGAGTCAGGGAGAATTGATTCATAAGGGTTTCATATGCCTTAGCTTCTTCTATGGCATTTAAATCTTCCCTTTGAATATTTTCTATCAGGGATATTTCCATTAATTCTTTTGTTGTGTAATCCTGAATAATTACTGGAATTTCTTTAAGACCTGCCAACCTGGCAGCCCGCCATCTTCTTTCACCTGCTACAATTACATAATAATCTTCTTCTTGTTTTACAATCAATGGTTGAATAATTCCATGTTCTTTTATGGAACTTGCTAGTTCTTCTAATTTATCTTCATCAAAATATTTTCTCGGTTGTTCTTTGTTGGGCTCAATCGAATTAATGGAAATCATTTTAATTTGATTTTCCTCAGACATCTCTGAAGAGATTAAAGCGGAAAGCCCTTTTCCTAATCCTCTTTTTGCCACTATGCTTCCTTCCTTTCTAATATTTCTTCAACCAATAAGCGATAACTTTCTGCTCCCTTTGACTTTTCATCGTAAAGCATAATAGGTAGTCCATGGCTGGGGGCTTCACCCAACCTTACATTTCTTGGAATCAAAGTCGTGTAGATTTCTTTTGGAAAATATCTTTTGACTTCCTCTACAACTTGTAAGGATAAATTCGTTCTTGCATCATACATAGTAAAAATAATACCTTCTATATATAATTCCGGGTTTATCCTTTGCTGAACTAATTTAATCGTACTGATCAGATGTGTTAAGCCTTCGAGGGCATAATATTCGCACTGTATGGGTACTAATACAGAATTGGCCGCAGCCAGGGCATTTAAGGTTAGTATATTGACAGCCGGAGGACAGTCTACAAGGATATAATCGTAATCATTTTTTATATCCTCAAGGTTTTTTCTTAGAATATATTCCCTTTTATTGATATCTAAAAGCTCTATTTCCGCTCCTGCCAGATCCATATTGGATGGAATTAAATCCAGATTTTTCATTGGTGTAGGTTTTTTAACCTCTTTCATAGATAAATCGCCTAAAAGAACATCATAAATCGTCTTTTTTAATTTGTTTTTATCAACGCCTAAACCACTGGTGGTATTGCCTTGAGGGTCGATATCCACAGCAAGGACCTTTGCTCCTTTTTCTGCTAATCCAGCTGAGACATTCACCGTCGTTGTTGTCTTTCCCACCCCGCCTTTTTGGTTAAATACCGCGATTGTAGTTCCCAAATTTTTCACCTCACATGGGTCTTTTTAATCTATTATAGCATGTTTTTTATTGAATGAAATCCTTTAAAAAAATTTAGATTATTTTTACTGTAGTTAGTAATGTTTCACGTGAAACAAAGATATCTTGATACAAGTAAAAATGTTTCACGTGAAACATTAGCTTTTAATTTTTATGCAATGTTTCACATGAAACATTACATAAAAAAATCAAAATAAAAATCCAAGTCTGAATATCTTGGATTTTTAATCATAGTAAACCTTATTTTAAATTTATAAAAAATGAATATAAGAATCTTAATTATAAATTAGTAAATACTTTAAGTTTTTTCTCAACGACCACTATATTAAGCGGTAAATCTGGTCCTTTTTCCCCGTCAACATCAGATTTATAAAATCTTCTGTCTTCTTCTAAACAAGTAATCTTAAACTTTTTATCCCGGATAAATAATATATTAGGATCATCTAAATGCTCACCTTTTAATATTTTTAAAAACAAAATAGCCAATTCATGAAAAGGTTTTGCCTTAACTCCTACAAAGTCAAATAAACCATCCTGAACGGAAGCATCCCGGGATAAACGCTCAAAACCTCCTGCCCCATTGCCATTTAAAACCAAAAACAAATAAAAAAAGTCTTCTATCGTATCCCCAGAAGTTTCAATACGTAACTTAAAAGGTCTGAAGTTAGGAAGTTGCTCAATACCTTTTATATAATAAGCCAATTTACCTAGGGTATTTTTAACATTTAAGTCTACACTCTGGGATACAGAAGTAAAAAGCCCACCACTGCATACATTAATAAAATATTTATTATTAACCCTGCCAATGTCAATTTCTTTAATGTTATTTCTTAAAACAACATCACAACAGTCAGCAACCGATTTGGGTAAGTTTAAATGATTAGCAAAATCATTGGCAGTTCCAACAGGGAAAATGGCAAGAGGTATATCAATGCCTGCTTCCACCATCCCATTGACCATTTCATTAATGGTTCCATCACCGCCAGCAACCGCTAAAATGGAATACTCATCAGGAACAATCTTTTTTACTGCTTTCGTTATATCACCATTGAATTCACTTCGATATATTGCAACTTCATAACCTGCATTTTGAAATTTATATATAAAAGTATCCAGTTGCTGCGGAAATTTCTTATCACCAGAGACAGGATTATAAAATAACTTAATTTTTTTCATTTTACTCCTCCCTACATTTTTTCCGGAGCAGCAATTCCTAAAAGATAAAGACCTGATTTAATTACTGTTTTAACAGAATAAACAAGCGCTAATCTTGCATTTCTAATTTTTTCATCTTCAACAAGCACAGGATTATCATGATAAAATTTATTAAAGGCCTGTGCCAAATCAACAATATGACGGGCAATAAAAGAAGGCTCCAATTTATCAGCAGCATCTTTTACTTTCTCAGGGAACTGACCTATAAGCTTAATCACCTCAATGGATGAATCATCGGTAAGTAAAGAATAGTCAATGTCTAAGCTGTCGATGTCAACATTAGCTTTTCTTAAGACACTGGATGCCCTTGCATGAGTATATTGAACATAAGGGCCTGTTTCCCCGTCAAAGTTCAAAACTTTATCCCATGAGAAAACCACATCTTTAATTCTATTGTTAATTAAATCATTGAAGATAACGGCACCAATACCCACTTTTTCAGCTACTTGTTCTTTATCTTCTAAATCGGGATTTTTTTCATTAATTATATCTAAGGTTTTAGAAATTGCTTCATTCAAAAGGTCTTCAAGTAAAACCACGTTGCCAGCTCTGGTTGAAAGCTTTCCTGTTTCCATACTCACCATACCAAAAGAAACATGAACCAGTTTGTCATGCCAGTCATAGCCCATTCTTTTTATAACCTCAAACCATTGAGCAAAGTGAAGATTTTGAGCAAGAGCAGTCACATAAATACACTTTTCAAAATCATAGGTCTTTTTTCTGTAAATTGCTGCTGTAATATCCCTGGTTGCATATAAGCTACTGCCATCTTTTTTAGTAATTAAGCAAGGTGGCATATTGGCGTCTTCCAAATCTACAATTTTTGCCCCTTCGCTTTCTTTTAACAGATTCTTTTCTTCCAATTCTTTTATGACAGCGTCCATTTTATCATTATAAAAACTTTCACCTGCATAAGAATCAAAACTAATATCTAAAAGTTTATAAACCCTGTTGAATTCTTTTAAGCTGATATCCTTAAACCAGTTCCATAAAGAAAGAGCTTCTTCATCACCAGCTTCCATTTTTGCAAACCATTCCCTGGCTTCATCTTCTAAAGAAGGATCTTCTTTGGCTTCACTGTGAAAACGAACATAGATATCCATTAATTCTTTAATGCCGCCTTTTTCAATGGCTTCTTTACTACCCCACTTTTTATATGCAACAATAAGTTTTCCAAATTGAGTACCCCAATCACCTAAATGATTAATACCAATGGTATTATAGCCTAATGCCTTAAATATACGATATATGCTTCCACCAATAACAGTTGATCTTAAATGACCCACATGAAAAGGCTTTGCAATATTGGGTGAAGAATAATCAATAACGATATTTTTTCCTTTTCCAATATCCGATTGACCATAGGACTCCTTAGCTTTTAAAAGTTCTGATAACACTGCTGCAGCAAAAACGGATTTATTGATATAAAAATTTATATAACCAGTAACATTTTTAATTTCATCTATAAAATCCGCTTTTTCAATATTTTTAACAGCATCTTCAGCGATTTGCGCCGGAGCCTTTCTCAGGATCTTTGCCAGACGGAAACAAGGAAAAGCATAGTCTCCCATATCCGGATTAGGAGGTATTTCTATCATCGATAGGATTTCTTCAAGGCTTAAATCCGTAAATTGTCCGGAAAGCAGTTTAGCTATTTCTAATTTAAAATCCATTATATTTCTTCCCTTCTTCTATAATACTAAAAACTCTCGCCAAAAAGACGAGAGTAATCACTTCCTTTCAATATAATTTTAGTCATAGTAACAAAAAAAATCAAGGTAAAGAAGATATAAATTCACAGAATAAAATTAAGTATTAGTTAATGTTTACTATGTTTTCTTTTATGGCAAAAACAGCCGCCTGGGTTCTGTCACAAACATTTATTTTCTTAAATATATTAGAAACATGATTCTTTACTGTTTTTTCGCTAATACACAGTTTTTGTGCAATTTCCTTATTCAACATCCCTTCAGTAATCAGCTTTAGTACTTCTATTTCTCTTTTTGTTAAATGCTTTTTATTATGATCCTCCCCATTAAAATCCCCATGGATACTATTTACCCTTTTTACCAACTGTGCAGCCATATTGGGCTGAATATAAGATTTTCCATTATAAACAGATTTAATTGCATTAATAAGCACTTCTGATTCAGAATCTTTTAATATATATCCGTCCACTCCAATTTCCACTGTTTCAAACAAATACTCAACTTCATTATGAATGGTCAGCATAATAATTTTTGAATGACAAGCATTTCTTTTTAACCTTTTTGCAGCCTCAATACCATTAAGGACAGGCATATTAATATCCATTAAGATAATGTCTGGATTTTTATTATAAGCTTTTTCAATGACTTCCAGACCATTTGCAGCTTGATCAACGACCCTAATCCAGTCCTCCAATTCAATTAATTGCTTTAAACCTTCCCTTACCATTGAATGATCATCCGCAATGATAACACTTACAATATCTTTCATTTTTACCTCCTTTACTCCATCAAAAAACGCAATCAATGGTCCAAGCCAACAAATAATTAACAAGGTATTCTAAAATAATATCGAGTTCCTTTCTTAGGTTTAGATTGAATGACAAACTTTCCATCCAATAATTCTGTCCTCTCTTTCATGCTGCAAAGACCAAAACCAGATTCCCCATCGATTCTTTGTTTTTTTAATTCAGAAATATCGAATCCCTCCCCATTATCACTAACAATTAGCTCTATATAATTTTGTAAAAATGTTAATTTTATTTTTGCCTCTGTAGCATTAGAATGCTTTATAATATTACTTATTGCTTCCTGAGCCAGTCTGTAAATTGTTAATTTTATAACATTTGAAATGTTTTGCTTACTTCCGCTGGCTGATAATTTTATAACGATATCTTTTTCTTCCATAACTTTCGATATATAACGTTCTATTGTAGGAACAAGACCTAAATCATCTAAAGACATAGGTCTTAAATCATAAATAATACCTCTTAACTCCTGGATACCGCTCCTTAACAACTCTTTTAATTTTCCTAACTCCATTTTTGCTTCATCTAAGTTGTTATCGAGAAGTTTAATACAATATTCCGCCTTTAATACCAAGTTAGACATATATTGGGCAGGGCCATCATGAATCTCACGGGCAATCCTTCTTCTTTCTTCTTCTTGTGCAATCAATATTTTAATTCCGATATTTCTTTTTTCTTTTATATCTCCAATTTGGCTGGAAAGGTTTTTAAGGTCTCCCGTTAAAAACTTCATGGCAACAGACACATTATTTATTAAATTATTGGCTTTGTTTACAATTTCTTTTAATGCCTTTATTCGAACTTCCAATTCATTTCTTTTATTAATTAAACTCTTTTCTCTTTCTTTTTCAACTGCTAAGTCAATGCGTAATTGATCGGTCTCATCATAAACTTCTTTTATTTTCTCTTCTGTCGATTGATCAAAATTTTTACTAACCTCCATTAAATTTACTTTACTTCGCGCCAATTGTTTTTCATAGCCCTCAATCAAACGGGTAGAAAGCCTGATTTTCTTTTTTAATTCACTTAATTCATTTTTTAAACTTAAATATTCTCTATATGATTTTTCATAAATTTCATACATTTCAGTCTTACTTTTTTCGATGCTTTCAATGGTCCTGTTTAAAATTTGATCTAATTTGTCCATTTCATTGTACTTCATGCATATCGCCATCCGTTCCCCAGCTAAATTGATATTATGATAACAATAAATTCGTTTTTGTATATATTTCGATTAATTCATATTAAAATCCTCTTTTTTAAACATTTTTTTATCAATGGATAAAAAAAATAAATACTCATATCCTATAATACAATCCTATAATAAATTAATAACATGTAAACGGTGAAAAAAATGTTTCAGATTATTTTTTCGATTGTATTTTTTATCTGCGCCTTTAAAAAATATCAACCACCTTCAAAAAATTTAATTTCATTTTATTATGCGCTTTTCTTATTGATGATGAGCATCTTTTACTTACTTAGTTTTATATTTACAAATTACATAAAGCCTCTGTTATAACTTTCTTAAACATTAAAGACAAAGGTGAATTTTATGAAAAAAATTTTAATTTATACCACTTTTCTCAGTATACTATTTATAAGTTTAAGTCAGTTAAAACATAAAGAAGACTCAAATTCTATTTCATATGATAAACCCAAATTAAAAGAAAAAATTCTAATTGTTGAAATAGAAGATTTTAACTTCAATCAACTTAAAAACAAAGGAGTATATAGTCTCTTACATGTTTATCCCAGGAAAAACTTTAAAGACTTATATTTTGACCTTAAAAGAAAACAAGATGTGACCTTAATGAATTTTAACGAATATATAAAACGGGAATACAGTTCAATAAGTCCTATAATAATATTAGAAAAGGTAAAAATCAATCAATTTGAACAATTAACAAATTTTAAAAAAGATGATACAAGTTTAATTATTGTTAATTTAGAAAAGCAAATGAATCCTTTATTCATTGAATCTGATCTAAATGGTATTCTACAAAGTAATTTCTGCAAAAGAGAAGGGATTATTAAATATACAGAATTAATTAATATCATCAATAATCACTTAGAAAGTGGTTCTCTTTCTGTTCAAAATACAAAAAAAGCAAACGAAAAAATCCAAAAAATCTATTATCAATATACATCATTGTATTATGGCCGCTATATTCTCATAACTTTTATCTTAATACAGTTTACTTTATTTGTTTTTTCTAAGCAAAATAAAATCTTATTTCAATATTTTATTTTCATTCCGTTTTTTTTGTCTTCTGTATCAGGTTTAAATATATTTAACTCTTTAAATGGTATATATAAAGCATTAATAATCATCTTGCTTTCTTTCATTCCCGGTACTATTCTATATTATAAAAAGTTTGATTATAAAAGTTCAATGTTAATTATCTGGTATTCTAATTTACTATTTTTGATTTATTTTAGTTTCTCTAAAATTTTTTTGTATCAAAGTCCTATAGGATTCAATAATATACTGCATGGTAACCGCTTATATGGCTGGAATAATGACTTAATCGGAATCTTTATTGGTTCTTTACTTGGAATGATTTACATCAATCATATTTATCCTGACAAAAAACTTCTGTATTTTTTAGCTGCAATATTTTTTATTTATATCATAATATTTTCTCCCTTATACGGCGCAAATATTGGAGGAATGCTTAACTGTTTTATATCTATTATTATTTTAACAATATTTTTTGAACTATCAAATTATAAAAAGTTTTTGTATACTATTGTTTTCATTGCGGTTTTTTTAATATTTCAAAACTACTTTATTGAGTTTGATAATTATCAAAAATATTCCACCCATCTTGCTTCATTTATCAATTTAATTGAAAATAATGAATTTCAAACAGTCTTAATAATTCTTTGCACTAAAATAAAAGAAATTCTTTTATTTTTAATCATTCCTCCTCTAAATATCTTACTATTTTTAGAGTGGCTAATTCTATTTAAAAATAAGAACGATAATTATTATGATAAGCTTTGGAAGAATATTTTTTTCCTGATTTCTCTTTCTGTTATTTTATTAAATGATTCTGGTCTTTTATCAGCTATTTTTATGCTTTTTTATTTTGTTATACCTTATACCATAAAAAACAATATCCGTTTAATTTAAATTTACGACTTTTTCTTTGCATTTTTTACTATTTAAGAGATAATATAATAAAAGGAGTGAAAGGGGCGCATTCTTATAATGAAGAATAAGAAAAAACTTTTAAATTTTGCAATGATATTGCTATCCATACAATTATTGAATCAACTCATCTTCTTAACTTCAAAATTAAAATTTAATAAAATCAAAAAAAGTTATCATTGGTATCCCTGGAAGTTTGGGAAAATACATTACAGGGTTCAGGGCTCTGGTCCTCCCTTATTATTAATCCATAGCACAGGCAATGGGGCTTCTTCCTGTGAATGGAGAAAAAACATTCCTTATCTTTCAAAAAACTTCAGGGTCTATGCAATTGATTTATTAGGTTATGGCCTTTCAGCTAAACCTAAACTGACTTATACTGCCTTTTTATATGTACAATTAATTAATGATTTTATTAAAGACATTATTAAAGAACCAGCTTATGTAATAGCCAATTCTCAAGCAGCTTCTTTTGCCATCATGTCTTCTTCTTATAATCCGTCCCTAATTAAAAAAATGATTTTGATCGCTCCTACAGGAATCAATAAACTGGCTTCTTATCCTACCCAAAAGAGCAAGTTAATGAAACTATTCATTGAATTGCCTTTTATAGGAACAAGCATTTATCAAATGATTTCTTCAAAATTATATACTTATTATTTCATGCAAAAATATCTTTATAATTCTAAGAAATTAATTTCAAAAGATCTGATAGATACTTATCATGGCATGAGCCATGATAAGGGTCCTTCTTCCAGGTATACTCTTGCATCTTTTATTGGAGGCTATATGAATATAGATGTTAAAAAAGCCTTTAGTAAAATGAAGACAGATGTGCTCATCCTATGGGGAAAAGACAATACTTTAGTCCCATTGTCCCTTCTTGAAGAATGGAAAAAAGTAAAAGCATCTGTTTCTACTTATATCTTTAAAAACTCTAAAGCAATGCCCCATGAAGAAGAAGCTTTAACCTTTAACCAAATTTGTGAAACATTTTTATTAAAATAAAAAAGGACTGTACACACTAAAGCTGTGTACAGTCCTTTTTAATAGATAGGTATCTTAATCTTAATTTCGTAATGATCCTCTTTTTCTTCCATGGTATACTTAGCTTCTACCCCTGATTTTTTAATTAAATCGATGGCTTGATTAATTGTATTAGTAAAAAGCCTGATATCTCTTAAGACTCTTTTCATTTTCTGCTGTTTTTTTTCTTCAGATTCATGAATAATCCTTTCAATCATTTCTTCAACCAATTCTTCAGTATTTTTTACGTTTAAACCATGAATAATCACTTTTTCTAATACTTCAAGCTGCATATCTTCGTCGGGTAACTTCAGTAATACTCTGGCATGCCTTTCAGATAAATCATTTTCTAAAATAATCTTTTTAACGGTAGGGGATAACTTTAACAACCTTAGCTTATTGGCTATGGTCGATTGACTTTTACCTAAACTTCTTGCTAATTCTTCCTGAGTAAAACCATAATCTTGAATTAGATTAAAATAAGCTTCTGATTCTTCAATAAAATTTAAGTCTTCCCTTTGAAGATTTTCAATAAGGGATAATAGTGCACTTTCCTTATCGTTAACCTCAACCAAAACAGCAGGAATTTCACTTAAACCTGCATTTTTACAAGCCCGAAGTCTTCTTTCTCCTGCCACTAACTCATAATTTGATTTGCCAATCAAACGGACACTGATAGGCTGCATGACACCATATTCTTTAATCGAATTCGTCAATTCATCTAAAGCAGCCTTATCAAAATTTTTTCTTGGTTGATATGGATTAGGACGAATTTTATCAATAGGAATCCATTGAATTTTTAATTCTTTAGACTTTTCTGCCTGCATAGCTATTCCCCCCATATCAAAAAATCATTTAAAAAATATACATTATTTGTATTATATCACATGAATTTACTTAGCAAAAATTTTTTTAACTTGAATTTTCTTCTTATTTCTACATAAAATATATTATTTTATCGGGTTTCTACCTGGTTTTCCAGCTTTCCTTGGATATTTTGTCGGAGTAAGTCGTACTTTTTTTATCATAATAAGTCTGTGTTTTATATCACTAAAGGGAATAACTACATCTTTTATATCTATGATTTCTCCACCCAGTACTTCTATTGCTTTTTTAGATTCATTTAATTCTTCATCCACATTAAGCCCTTTCATGGCAATCAGTGTCCCACCCGTTTTAATAAAGGGTAATGTATATTCTGAAAGAACCGATAAATGAGCCACAGCCCTGGATACACATAAATCATAAAGCTCTCTGTATTCCTTATTTTGTCCTAACTCCTCAGCACGTCCATGAATACAAGTGACATCTTTAAGCTGAAGATTCAAAACAACTTCTTTTAAGAAACTGATCCTCTTATTTAAGGAATCTAAAAGAGTAGTTTTTAAATTAGGATAAGCAATTTTAAGAGGAATGCCGGGAAAACCTGCTCCCGTACCCACATCAATAACATTGCAGGCAGTCTGACAGTCAAAAAACTGACCTATAGAAAGACAATCCAGGAAATGTTTTATAATAATTTCCTTGTCATCAACTATAGCCGTTAAGTTAATCTTGTTATTCCATTCTAATAATAAATCTTTAAATTGAAAAAACTGTTCTGTCTGATAATCTTCTAAATGAACTCCTAACTGTTTACTACCTTCTATTAAGTAATCTTTTAGTTCCATATAAAAACTCCTATTGATTTGTATTTTTGTTTCTACTGACCTGTTCAAGATAAACCAGTAAAACGGATATGTCTGAAGGAGACACTCCGGATATTCTGGATGCTTGTCCTATCGATCTTGGTTTTATTTGCTGCAATTTTTGTGCGGCTTCAATCCTAAGTCCTTTAATTTTAGTATAATCAATATCTTCTCTGAGATATTTTTTTTCTAGCTTTTTAAATTGCTCTACTTGCTGCATTTGTCTTTTAATATAACCTTCATATTTAATTTGAATATTAACTTGTTCTTGAACATCTTCAGGTAAATCTACATAATCTTTATCAATTTCTCTAATTTTATAATAATCCAGTTCAGGTCTTTTTATTAATTCTGAAAGGGTAATGCCTGACTTTATGGGCGTACTGTTGTGAGCCTTAAGAAAATCCTGAACCTTTTGGTTAACTCCTATAACCGTTTTCTTTAGGCGGTTAATTTCTTCATCAATGAGTCTTTTCTTTTCCAGTAATTTTTCATATCTTTCTTTAGAAACCAGGCCAACTCGGTAGCCTTTTTCCATTAAGCGAAGATCAGCATTGTCTTGTCTTAAAAGCAAACGATATTCTGCTCTTGAAGTCATCATTCGGTAAGGCTCATTAGTTCCTTTTGTTACTAAATCATCAATCAAAACACCTATATAACCCTCTGATCTGTCAATATAAAGAGGTTCTTTTCCTAAAATCTTTAAGGCTGCATTAATACCAGCAACAATACCCTGAGCAGCTGCTTCTTCATAACCAGAAGTACCGTTAAATTGTCCGGCACTAAAAAGACCATCTATTTTCTTAAATTCTAAGGTATGTCTTAATTGAATCGGATTGATACAATCATATTCAATGGCATAACCCACCCGCATGACTTCACATTTTTCAAAACCTGGTAAGGTACGCAACATCTTAATTTGAACATCTTCAGGAAGAGAAGAAGACATACCCTGCACGTACATTTCGGTTGTATTTTCCCCTTCTGGTTCAAGGAAAACCTGATGTCTTTCTTTATCAGCAAAACGGACAACCTTATCTTCAATAGAAGGACAATAACGGGCTCCTACCCCTTTTATTTCACCTGCATAAAGGGGTGATCTGTGAAGATTTTCCTTAATAATCTGATGGGTTTTTTCACTCGTATAAGTTAACCAGCAAGAAATTTGTTCTCTTTGAATATCTTTAGCATTGGTTGAAAATGAAAAAGGAACAATTTTCTCATCACCTGGCTGTTCTTCTAATTTAGAAAAATCAATCGATCTCCTATCAACTCTGGCAGGTGTTCCTGTTTTAAAACGGAATAATTCAATACCCAGTTCTTTTAAATTTTCACTGAGATTATTAGCTGCTTTCAGACCATTAGGTCCTGTATATTCAATGACATCCCCGACCAGACAACGGGCTTTTAAATAAGTTCCTGTGGCAATAATTGCTGCCTTACAGTTATAAATAGCTCCCGTAGCTGTTTCTACTGCTTTAACTTTATTATTTTCTACATGTATCTTGACGATTTCTGCTTGTTTTATACGCAGATTTTCTGTTCTTTCTAAAGTCATTTTCATTTGCTTTGAATAATTATGCTTATCTGCCTGAGCCCTTAAAGAGTGAACAGCGGGGCCCTTTCCTGTGTTTAACATTCTGGATTGAATAAAGGTTTTATCGATATTCTTACCCATCTCGCCACCCAAAGCATCAATTTCCCTTACCAAATGACCTTTAGAAGTTCCTCCAATACTTGGATTACATGGCAACATGGCAATACTGTCTAAACTAATAGCAAATAAAACCGTATTTAGACCCATTCTTGCCGTTGCCAGGGCAGCTTCACAGCCTGCATGTCCTCCTCCAATCACAGCAACATCAATATCTGAAACAACATAGCCCATACCATTACCTCTTCTCTTTTTTGGATTATTTGCCTAAGCAAAATTCACTAAATATCTTATTAATTAAATCTTCTTCTATAGTCTCTCCTGTAATTTCTCCTAAAAAATTATATGCATTGGATAAATCTATGGACAGAAAATCTACAGGCATATTCATACTGATGCTTTTTAAGACATCTTCTAAACTATTATTTGCCTTGATTAAAGCATTTTTATGCCTCATATTTGAAATAACAGCTGAATCATCAATATTAAAATGCCCTTCATCAAACATTTCTTTTAAAGTTTCTTCTAATCTTTCAATGTCCTCAGGATTTTTTGTAGACATTTCCAATACTTTATTATTGATAAATTTATCATATATTTCTTTCTTATTAATAACCGTTTCTTTATCTGTTTTATTTAGAATCACTAAAGTTTTTCTTTCCTTTACTAAATCCATTATATATCGGTCTTCTTCTGTCAAAGGAACCGACAAGTCAATAATAAATATAATTAAATCTGCCAGTTCCAACAATTCTTTTGAGCGGTCAACACCTATTTTTTCTACAATGTCATTGGTTTCTCTTATACCAGCAGTATCAATAATCTTAAAAGGTATACCAGAAATATTAATGTATTCTTCTAAAACATCTCTGGTCGTTCCTGGTATACTGGTCACAATAGCCCGCTGTTCCCTTAAAAGGGCATTTAAAAGAGAAGATTTACCGACATTAGGTTTTCCTACGATAACGGTCTTCACACCTTCTCTCATAATTTTCCCCGAATCTGCAGTCTCTAATAAATGACGGATTTCTTTTCTTATTTCTTTTATATTGTTTTCTAAATTATCATAGTTGATTTCTTCTAAATCATATTCCGGATAATCAATAGATGTTTCTATATGAGCCATGATTTCAATGATCTTATCCATGATTTTCTTTATTTCTTTTGATAATCTTCCTTCTAATTGATTCACTGCCAGTTTTAATGAATTTTCCGTTTTTGAATTAATAATATCTATAACTGCCTCAGCCTGAGATAAATCTATTCTACCATTTAAAAAAGCCCTTTTTGTAAATTCTCCAGGTTCTGCTAATCTGGCCCCATTTTTTAATACCTGCTCTAACACCTTTTTAACGGAAACCATTCCACCATGACAATTAATTTCAACCACATCTTCTTTTGTATAAGTGTTTGGTGCTTTCATGACTGAAACCAATACTTCATCAATAAGCGAATCTCCATCAACAATATGGCCATAATGGATCGTATGACTTTTTACTGAAGATAAATCTTTAACTTTTTTACTTCTGAATATTGAATTAACAATAGAAAAAGCATCCCTGCCGCTTACTCTTATAATTCCAATTCCCCCCACCCCTGGAGGAGTTGAAATAGCAGCAATGGTATCATCAATCATATATTTTGACCTCCATTAAATCTGAATTTTAAAAAACCCAGTTTATACTGGGTTTTACTTATCAATAACCGGGCTGATAATAACCTTTCTGTAAGGTTCTTCACCTTCACTATGAGTCTTAATATGTTTATCATTTTGAAGTGCAAAATGAATGATTCTTCTTTCATAGGGGGTCATTGGTTCAAGTACAATACTCTTCTTTGTCATTTTTACTTTCTTTGCCAGATTCTTTGCCAGGGTTTCTAAAGTTTCTTTTCTTCTTTCTCTATAATTTTCTGTGTCTAAAGTAATATGAATGTGATTGTTTTTGTTCTTATTGGCAACAATATTAGCTAAATATTGAAAAGAATCTAAAGTCTGACCTCTCTTACCAATTAATATACCCATATCGTCTCCTTGAATATTAAATACATAATTGCCTTCTTCTTTTTCTTCAACGATAATTTCCGCGTCTAAATTCATTTTATCGAATACATCTTTTAAGAAGTTTACTGCAAGATCAACTGGATTAACCTTTTTTGTTAATCTTACTTTTGCCATTTTTGCACCAATTAAACCAAACAAACCTCTTGAGCCCTTATCCAATATCTCGATTTCAACATTTTTTCTTGTTGTTCCCAGTTCAATCAAGCCTTCGGTAATGGCGTCTTCTACTGTCCTACTTTCCTTTTCAACAAAATCCATAAATTATTCACCTTCCCCCGATTTATCCATTGATTTATTAATAACATACTGCTGGATGATTTGTATGATGTTGCTTGTAATCCAATATATACCTAAACCGGCAGGCAAAGAATAAGTCATCATTCCAGTTATAACAGGAAAAACAAGATTCATTGATTTTTGAATTTGTTCGGTCTGGTCATTTTGCTTCTGCTTATTATTCTTATTATTCATTGATAATAATTTAGAAGAAAGAAAAGTCGTTAAAGCAGCCATAATAGGGAATAAAATCACAACAATTAAAGCTGGTGTATTTAATCCTTGTTTTATTAAATCTGCAGGACTATCTACTAAACTAATACCAAAGAAATATTCTATACTGTTTTTTTGCTCAATCAGTGTGTTTGAAATCGTTCCCAAAGTTTCAGATAATTTATTCCATTCACTGGTTGATACTTGAGATAAAATACTTTGTAATCCTTCAGCTGAAGCTAAAATTTCATCATTAAGTTTTATTCTTTTATTTCCTGATAAAATATTTTTTACAATTTCCTGGTAACCATCTGCTGAAACAATCTGACTTGCTAAATTATAATATAAGTCATGAAGTTTAGATATATATGTACCCGCTTTTTGAAGTACCCTCCACAAAGCAATAAAAATTGGCATTTGAATAAATAAAAGCAAACAACCACTAAAAGGACTTACATTATGCTTCCTATAAAATTCATTTAATTCTATACTCATTTGTCTTTGAGATTCAGGATCTTGCTTATTTTTATATTTATCCTGAATTTTTTGTAACTCAGGCTGAATCTCCTGCATTCTTTTCAATGAAGATTGCTGTTTTGCTACTAAAGGAATCATTAACAATCTTACTAAAATAGTAAATAAAATAATCGTTATTCCAAGAGAACCAACGGGAGTAACCTTATATACCAAATCAAATATAAAATTAAACACAACTCCTAAAATTTTTGCTAATGCATCTATCAAACTATTTCCTCCTCAAAATTTATTACGGGACAGGATCGTATCCACCAGGATGAAAAGGATGACATTTTAAAATTCTTCTTACAGAAAGATATAAACCTTTACCTACTCCGTATTTTTCGATTGCCTGATAAGAATATGCAGAACAAGTTGGATAAAAACGACAAACAGCTGGTTTTAAAGGAGAAATAAATTTTCTATAAAATGAAATCATGAATAAAAGAATTTTTTTCAAAAAAATATTCATCCTTCCTTAGTAAAGCTAAGCGATATAAAGGTTATTTTTCTTTAATAAATGAATCAGAGCATCTGAAATCTCTTTAAAATTTGAACCATTACATGGTAATCTGGCAATAATAACGATATCCCAACCTCTGTCTATATTGTCTTCTATTAATCTGTAACTTTCCCTGATCAAACGCGTTATTCTGTTTCTTTTTACACTATTCCCGACTTTTTTACTAACCGAAATACCTAACCTATTAATATCTTTTCCATTTTTTAATAAATACATAACTAATAAACGATTAGCACTGGAAATTCCCTTATTATATACGATACGAAATTGATAATTTTTTTTTAAAGAGTCAGTAAATTTCATAAATCTCCTCCTAAAAACAGTCTTAAGTTGGAGGAAAAAGCATATAGTACAACAAGGCCACACTAATGCGGCCTTGTTTATGCTGATAATCTTTTTCTACCTCGTGCTCTTCTTCTTGCTAAAATGGCTCTGCCACTTGCTGTTTTCATTCTTTTACGAAAACCATGTTCTTTTTGTCTTTGTCTTTTCTTTGGCTGAAAAGTTCTTTTCATTCTTCAGCACCTCCTTTGTCGTCTATACAAATCAGCAAACTGTCGACTTAGCCCACATTTTATTTTATTTGTAAGCACTATCACAATTATATTAAATATATATTTGTTCGTCAAGAACCTATTTCTGTATAAAGAAATCCACATTTATATCACATTTGCAGCCTGTGGATAATTTTTTTTATTATTGCTTATCCACAATTTTTTTGTTATCATTAAGATAAACTGTTAATAATTATATAAAGGCATAAACTTATGCACATTCTGTGGATAAGTTTGTGCATAAACCTTATTTTTTTCCGATTTCTTCATTAATAATGTATTTTTTCTGTTAATAACTTTTCAACAAACTGTTAATATTTTTTTTCCTTTCAACAAATAATCAACTCTTATTCACATGCTGTTAAAATTTTTTTAACAAAATTCACATCTGTGGATATTATGTTAATATCTATCTGACTTTTTTATTGAATATCAGGAGGAAATTTTAGGAGGAATCTCTAATGCTAAATCAAATTACAAAACAATGGCCAAGCATACTGGAAATTTTAGAGTCTGAAACTTCTACGGTTAGTTTTCAAACTTGGTTTAAAAATCTAAAACCTGTCGATGTTAGAGATAACACTTTATTTATCGAAACTATAGACGATTTTTCAAAAGATATCTTAAAAAACAGATATATCCGTCTTATCCAAAATGCCATCATTCAAGTAACTCACCACGAATTTGAAATTCAAATTGTTACTTCGAATGAATTCAATCAAAGTCAAAAATACAACAGTATAAAAGATAATGATACAGATCCACTGGATAATCAAAGCAACCTAAATCCAAAATATGTTTTTGATACTTTTGTAGTAGGAAATAGTAATAGAATGGCTCACGCTGCTGCCTTGGCCGTTGCTGAAGCTCCTGCAAAAGCATATAACCCTCTTTTCCTTTATGGTGGTGTAGGTTTAGGAAAAACCCACCTGATGCATTCTATTGGACATTATATTTTATCTCAAAATCCTAATGCTAAGGTTCTTTATGCATCTTCAGAAAAATTTACTAATGAATTAATTAATTCTATTAAGGATGATAAAAACCAAGCCTTTAGAAATAAATACAGAAATATTGATGTTTTATTAATTGACGACATTCAATTTATTGCTGGTAAAGAAAGAACAGAAGAAGAATTTTTCCATACATTCAATACCTTATATGAAGCAAATAAACAAATTATTATTTCCAGTGACCGGCCTCCAAAAGAAATCAAGACCCTGGAAGACCGCTTACGTTCAAGATTTGAATGGGGTTTAATTGCTGATATACAACCCCCTGATTTAGAAACAAGAATTGCCATCTTAAGAAAAAAAGCAGAAATAGAAAAATTAATCGTACCCAATGATGTTATTTTATTCATTGCAAAATCTATTGTTTCAAATATCCGTGAACTTGAAGGTGCATTAAACAGAATCATTGCTTATTCAACCCTGGCAAATAAAGAAATCACTGTAGATCTGGCAAGTGAAGCACTTAAAGACTTAATGAGTGCGGACAAGCCAAAAACGATTACAACCGAACTCATACAAGAAGTCGTAGCTTCTTATTATAATATAAAACCAGAGGATTTAAGGTCTCCAAAAAGGACCAGAAATATTGCTTATCCGAGACAAATAGCCATGTATCTTTGCAGAAAACTAACTGACCTTTCTCTTCCTAAAATAGGAGAAAAATTTGGCGGAAGAGACCATACAACCGTTATTCACGGCTATGAAAAAATTGAAAAAGAAATTTTACAGGATTTTGACCTCAAGCAAACCATAGAAGATTTAGAAAAGAGAATTACTGGTAAATAATTATTCACATTGAGCTGTTAAAAGTAAGTGGACAAGATGTTGATAATTTTTCTTTTCATGATTGAATGTTGATATAGTGGATAATATTTTTATTTTATTTTTATTATCCACAACTTTATCAAACTTTATTTTTTTTATTTTATCGTATCTTTAAAGGTTTTCCACATTTCAACAGCTACTACTACTATGACTACTCAATCCTTTTTAATAATTAATATAGTTGCCAGGAAAGGAGTTATCCACAATGCGATTGACTTGTTCAAATGTTGATTTATTAAATGGAGTAAATATTGTTTCAAAAGCTGTATCAAACAGAACAACTTTACCTATTTTAGAGTGTATTTTATTAGAAGCTGAAGGAAATTATCTTAAATTAACTGGAAATGATTTAGAAATAGGTATAGAAAGTAAGGTAATAGCAAATGTTGAAAAAACAGGTTCTATTGCCCTTGAAGCAAAAATATTTTCTGAAATTGTAAGAAAGCTTCCGGATGGTGAAGTTTTAATCAGTGTAGATTCCAATAACATGACCACCATTAAGTGCGAAAATTCAGAATTTAAAATTTCCGGACAAAACGGAGATAATTTTCCAGAACTACCCAAAGTGGAAAAAGATAAGCATTTTGTATTAAAACAAGCGGTTTTAAAAGATATGATCAGGCAAACCATTTTTTCTATAGCAACAGAAGAAACAAGACCTGTCCTTACAGGAGAATTATTTCAAATAAGAGATAATCATCTGCGTTTGGTTTCTGTTGATGGATACAGGGTTTCTTACAGACAAGCTCCTTTATCGGTTGAAAGGGAAGAACAAGAAGTAATCGTTCCCGGAAAAACATTAGGGGAAATCAATAAAATATTATCTTCTGATGAAGAAGACGTTTATATTTATTTTACAAATAAGCATATTTTATTTGACTTAGGCGATAGTATGGTTGTCTCCCGTTTGTTAGAAGGAGAATTCTTAAAATATGAAAATAGCTTTTTTGAAGATTGCGAGACGATGATACAGGTTAATCGCAGGGAATTGTTAATGAGTATTGAAAGAGCTGCATTAATTACAAGAGAAGGAAGAAAGAATCCTATAAAAATAGATATCACTGGCGATAAAATGATTATTACATCAAATACTGAATTAGGTACCGCAAGAGAAGAACTGCCAGTGGATACAGAAGGAAAAGATTTAACCATTGCATTTAATCCAAAATATTTAATTGATGCCCTGAGGGTTATTGATGATGAAGAAATTAAAATTCAGTTTATATCTTCCTTAAATCCTTGTATTATAAAACCTGTTGATAATGAAGATTATAAATATCTCATTTTACCAATCCGTTTAAATGGATAATTATATTTATTATATTAAATATTTAAATATGTTATAATAAAAGGTGCGGTGATATTCGCACTTTTTATTTTTATCAGTTAAATTTTAAAATGAAAAGGTGATTTATTTGGAAAAAGTTAAAATCAGTACTGAATATATAAAGTTAGATCAATTTTTAAAATATGTTAATATTGTGGCTTCTGGAGCTGAAGCAAAGTATTTTATTTTAGAAAAGGATATAAAAGTGAATGGGGAAATTGTAAAGCAAAGAGGTAAAAAATTAAAAAATGGAGACAAAGTAGAAATTGATGGAAATGAGTATATTATAATCAATTAGTGGAGTGGGAATAATGTATATAAGCGAAATAGACCTTTATCAGTTCAGAAATTATGATAATACAAATATTAAACTTCACCCCAAATTAAATATTTTATATGGAAACAATGCCCAGGGGAAAACCAATATTTTAGAAGCTATTTATATGTGCGCTACTGCCAGGTCTCACAGGACTTCCCGAGAAAAAGAAACCATAAAATGGGATAAAGAAGAAGCCCATATCAGATTATTTCTTAATAAAGGAGACAGGCTTGATAAAATAGATTTGCATTTAAATAAAAATGGTAAGAAATATGTTTTTATTAATGAAGTTCCGGTACAAAAGTTAAGTAACCTGCTTGGAATTATGCATATTATTATGTTTTCTCCTGAAGATTTACAATTAATAAAAAGCGGTCCTAAGGAAAGAAGAAGATTCATTGATATTGAACTTTGTCAAATCGATAAAATTTATTTATATAATCTTCAGCAATATTATAAAGTGTTAAAACAAAGAAACCATCTGCTGAAAAACATTAATTATGATAAAGGTCAGGAAGCAATGCTGGAAGTTTGGGATGAGCAATTAGTCTTTTATGGAGAAAAAATTATTGAAACGAGAAAGCATTTTATAAATAAAATAAGCCATATTGCTTCTGTAATTCATGGAAATATTACGTCTAATAAAGAATATTTGGAGATAGAATATTTTCCTAATGTTGAAAAAGAAAACTTTAAAGACAAGTTGAAAAGTTTTTTAGAAAAAGATATTAAAACAGGAATAACTTCTATTGGTCCTCATAGGGATGATGTACTTTTTAAAATCAATCATAATGACGTCAGAACTTATGGATCTCAAGGCCAGCAAAGGAGTGTTATCTTATCTTTAAAGCTGGCTGAAATTGATTTAATTAAAAATGAGGTCAAAGATAATCCAATTTTGCTTTTAGATGATGTTCTTTCTGAGTTAGATGAAAACAGACAAGCTGATTTACTTTCTAATATTTCTGATATACAAACTATACTGACTTGTACGGGAATTGAAGATATTATTTTAAAAAAATTACATAAAGGATTTTTATTTTACATTGAGAATGGATTTGTTGAGCCCAGGGACAGTAATTCTTGTAACATCAGTATAAATAAGATAAAATAAGTATAGTTGACTTTATAAGGAGGAAAAAGTATGTTTCTGCATATTGGTGCAGATACAGAAATAAGGGTTAAGGATATTGTTGGAATATTTGATATAAAATCATTAATGACTTCAAAAACGGCTCAAAGTTTTTTAAATATAGTCCAAAATGAAGATTTACATAAGCTTATTTCAAAAGAAATAAAATCGGTCATTATTACAGAAGAAAACGGCAAGTCTTTATTTTATTTTTCTCCGATTTCTTCAGTTGCTTTACAAAAAAGAATATCTCATTATCAAACTGGATTTTAAGTCATTGTACATATAAAGGAGTGAGTTGATATGGTACCAGGCTATGATGAGAATCAAATACAGGTATTAGAGGGTTTAGAAGCTGTCAGAAAAAGACCAGGTATGTATATTGGAAGTACCTCTTCAAGAGGACTTCATCATTTGGTATATGAAATAGTAGACAATGCAATTGATGAAGCTTTAGCTGGTTATTGTGATGAAATAAAAGTAACGATAAATAAAGATAATTCCATTACAGTTATTGATAACGGCAGGGGTATACCTGTAGGTATCCATCCTCAAAAGAAAATACCTGCTGTAGAAGTGGTTTTTTCCACTTTGCATGCTGGAGGAAAATTTGGTGGTGGTGGCTATAAGGTTTCAGGAGGACTTCATGGTGTAGGAGCTGCTGTTGTAAACGCGCTTTCGAAATATTTAAAGGTTCAGGTCTTTACAGATGGAAAAATTTATGAGCAAGTTTTTGAAAGGGGCAAATTAGTTCAACCGCTTAAGGTAGTTGGAGAGACTGATAAAAGAGGTACTTTGGTTCACTTTCTACCTGATGATGAAATTTTTGAAGAGGTAGAATTTCAATTTGATATATTAAGACAAAGATTAAGAGAAACGGCCTTTTTAACAAAAGGTATTAATATTACTTTGACAGATTTAAGAGAAGAAAATAAAAAAGAAAAAGTCTTTCATTATGAAGGTGGAATAAAAGAATTTGTTGCCCATCTGAATAAACATAAAGATGTATTGTACGATGAAATTTTTTATTGCGAAGGAAGAAAAGATAATGTTGAAGTAGAAATTGCTTTTCAACATAATGACACTTATGTAGAAAATATCTTTAGCTTTGTAAATAATATTAATACTACTGAGGGAGGAACCCATCTTATCGGCTTTAAATCAGCCATAACAAAAACCATCAATGATTATGGCAGAAAAGCAAATTTACTTAAAGAAACGGATAAAAATCTTTCCGGAGATGATGTAAGAGAAGGTTTAACAGCTATCATTAGTGTAAAGGTACCAGAACCACAATTTGAAGGACAAACCAAAACCAAGTTGGGAAACAGTGAGGTAAGAGGTATTGTTGAAGCTGTTCTTTCTGAAGAATTAATGTATTTCTTAGAGCAAAATCCAACCATAGCAAAGACCATTTTACAAAAAGGTATCATGGCAGCAAGAGCAAGAGAAGCAGCAAGAAAGGCAAGAGATTTAACCAGAAGAAAAAGTGCATTAGAAAGCAATAGCTTGCCTGGAAAATTAGCTGATTGTTCTGAAAGAGATCCTAAACTTTGCGAAATCTTTATTGTCGAAGGGGATTCAGCTGGTGGTTCTGCAAAATCGGCCAGATCCAGACAAACTCAAGCTATCCTGCCTCTTAGAGGTAAAATTTTAAACGTAGAAAAAGCAAGACTGGATAAGATTCTTGGAAATGAAGAAATCAGGGCAATGATTACTGCTTTTGGTACTGGTATTGGAGAAGAATTTGATATAGAAAAATTAAGATACGACAAAATTATTATCATGACCGATGCTGACGTTGACGGGGCACATATCAGAACCTTGCTTTTAACCTTTATTTATAGGTATTTAAGAGAATTAATCGAAAAAGGTCATGTTTACATTGCGCAACCGCCCCTTTATAAAGTAGAAAAGAATAAGAAGGTTTATTATGTCTATAACGATAAGGAATTAGAAAAACTCTTTAGTGAAATTGGCCGGGACAATATAAAAATGCAAAGATATAAAGGTTTAGGGGAAATGAATCCTGAACAACTTTGGGAAACAACGATGGATCCTGAAAGCCGTATACTTTTAAAGATTGATTTAAATGATGCTGCAGCTGCAGATGAAGTTTTTACAGCTTTAATGGGAGATAAAGTAGAACCAAGAAGAGAGTTTATCCGGGAATATGCAAAAACCGTTAAAAATCTTGATATCTAGCGGATTAATCAGGGAGGTCAGTCATGGAAGAAAAGGAACTGAAAAAAAGGATTATACCTGTAGAAATTGAAGAAGAAATGAGAAAATCTTATATAGATTATGCCATGAGCGTTATTGTATCAAGAGCATTGCCCGACGTACGGGATGGATTAAAACCAGTTCACAGAAGAATTTTATATGCTATGAATGAATTGGGTTTAACTCCAGACAAGCCTCATAAAAAATCTGCTCGTATCGTCGGTGAAACCATGGGTAAATATCACCCCCACGGTGATTCATCCATTTATGATGCAATGGTTAGATTGGCGCAAGATTTTTCAATTAGATATCCTTTAGTAGACGGGCATGGTAATTTTGGTTCTGTTGATGGAGACAGTCCGGCTGCAATGAGATATACGGAAGCAAGATTAAGTAAAATTGCTTTAGAATTATTAGCAGATATTGAAAAAGATACAATTGATTACAATCCAAACTTTGACGAATCTTTAAAAGAACCAGCAGTTTTACCTTCCAGATTTCCTAATTTACTTGTTAACGGGACTTCTGGGATTGCTGTTGGGATGGCAACCAATATCCCTCCTCATAATTTAACGGAAGTCATTAACGGGGTTGTAAAAATTATTGATAATTATGTAGAAGAAAATAGAGAAACTGACATTGAAGAATTATTGCCTATTATAAAGGGACCTGATTTTCCAACAGGAGCAGTTATTCTTGGAAGAAGAGGTATTGAAGAGGCTTACAGAACCGGAAAAGGAAAGATAAAAGTAAGAGCGGTTTCTGAAATTGAATCCATGTCCAATAACAAACAAAGAATTATTGTAACAGAAATCCCTTATATGGTTAATAAGGCAAAATTAATAGAAAAAATAGCAGAACTCGTAAAAGAAAAAAGAATAGATGGTATATCTGATATAAGGGATGAATCCAACCGTGAAGGTATGCGGATTGTGATAGAAATTAAAAAGGATTACAATGCCAATGTTGTTTTAAACCAGCTTTATAAATATACTCAGCTTCAGGATATCTTTAGTGTTAACATGTTAGCTCTCGTTAATAATGAACCTAAGGTTCTGAATCTAAAAGACATGCTCATTCATTATTTAGAACATCAAAAAGATGTCGTTACAAGAAGGACCCAGTTTGATTTAAGGAAGGCAGAAGAAAGATCCCATATTTTAGAAGGTTTAAAAATAGCCCTTGATCATATTGATGAAGTAATATCTATCATTAGAAGTTCTCAGAACACGCCGGAAGCAAAACAAAGATTAATAGAATCTTTTGCTCTTTCAGAACAACAGGCTCAAGCTATTGTCGACATGAGACTTAGAACCTTGACTGGTCTGGAAAGAGAAAAAATTGATGAAGAATATAGAGAACTTCAGGAAACCATCAAAGAATTGAAAGCAATTTTGGCCAGTGAAAAAAGATTATATGGGGTTATCAAAGAAGAATTATTAATCATCCTGCAAAAATATGGGGATGATAGAAAAACAAAATTTGCCCATGATGATGGGGAAATTGACATAGAAGATTTGATTTCTGATGAGCAAAACGTGGTTACACTGACTCGTCTGGGTTATATTAAAAGACTTCCTTTAAATACTTACAGAAGTCAAAATAGAGGGGGAAGAGGAATTATAGGTATGCAGACAAGAGAAGAAGACATCCTGGAAGAATTATTTGTGACTTCTACTCATAGCTATATCCTCTTCTTTACCAATAAAGGAAAGGTATATCGTTTAAAGACTTATGAAATTCCTGAGGCTTCCAGAACAGCCAGGGGAGTTGCTATTGTTAATTTGCTTCAAATTGATGGAGATGAAAAAATAACAGCTATTATTCCGGTTAAAGAGTATAAAGAGGGAAGCTATTTATTAATGCTTACTAAAAATGGTATTATTAAAAAGACCAGTATTAATGAATATGAGAACATTAGAAAATCTGGATTAAATGCTATTAATTTAAGAGAAAATGATGAATTAATCCAGGTAATAAATATTGCTGATGAAGATGAAATTTTCATTGGAACTAAATTTGGACAAGGAATACTTATTTCAGGAAAAGAGATCAGAGCTATTGGAAGAAATGCCACTGGCGTTAGAGCCATGAATTTAAATGAAGGTGATGAAATCGTTGGTGCAGGATTAATTTCAGAAGGTAAAGAAATCCTCTTTGTTACTGAAAAAGGTTTAGGAAAAAGAACAGATATCAATGAATTCAAGTTACAAAGAAGAGGAGGAAAAGGCGTTAAGTGCTACCGTCTCACAGAAAAAACGGGTAAAATCATTGGTATTAAAATGGTTTCTGAAGATGAAGAAATTATGATGATTACTTCAGAAGGAATCATTATAAGAATGCATGTCTCTCAGATTTCAAAGACAGGCAGGGTTACTCAGGGAGTTAAACTCATGAATCTTTCTGAAGATGAAAAAGTTGTTGCTGTAGCAAAGGTTGTTGAAGAATAAATCATTATTGCTAAAAGAGGATATTTGAAATGAAAAAGAAAGCTATTGTTTTTTGGATATTTGTTTTGGGTTTAGTAACGGCTTATCTTATTGTATATTCAAAACAATTAAAAGAAATAAGCCAGGCAAGTAAAATGATTCAAAATGATCGTTCAGCAAATATCCAGGAACCAACAGTTTTTGAAGTCTATTATAAAAATAAAAACTTCAAATCTTTTAAAACTAAAGAAGAGGCAATAGAGTACAGTAAAAAATTCAAGTATACCTATGTTAAAGCGTCAAATAGTGATAAATGGATTTATAATAATTTTAAACCATTTATCTTATTTGACGGTGACCTCTTTATTAATGATTATGATTCATTTGCAGATGCAGTTTTTGTTGCAAGAGAAAAAGAAAATTCTGTTATCTATTTTAAAAACAATGGCAATATAATCTGGTCTAAAACAGAAAAACTCCAAAATAATGTTTTGCTTGATGTTCCTGTTATATTGCAATATCCTGAATTGCCAAGAGGTTGTGAAGTAACCAGCCTGGCAATGCTTCTTAATTATGCTGGCATAGAAGTTGATAAAATTGAATTAGCTAAAAAAATTAAAAAAGATGAAACACCTTTTAGTATAAAGGGAAACAGAGTTTATTTTGGAAATCCCAACGATGGTTTTGTTGGAGACATGTATTCCTTAAAAGCACCAGGTTTAGGTGTCTTTAATGGTCCTGTTGAAGAACTTATGAAAGAATATCTTCCAGATGAAACAATCAATTTAACGGGATGTGAATTTGAAGACTTGTTTCATTTTATTTCAAGGGGTTATCCGGTTTGGGCAATTACAAATACCATGTATGTAAAATTAGATAACAGTGAATTTGAAATCTGGATGACTCCAAATGGACCAGTTGAAATAACATATAAACTACATGCAGTTGTTATTACAGGATATGACGAAAACAATATTTATTTAAATGATCCTTTTTACAATCAGAAAAATATTAAAGTTAATAAAGAAAGATTTAAAGAATCCTGGAATCAGTTAGGAAGACAAGCTATTTCATATATCGAATTAAGAAAATAAAGATACAACCAGCAATAGTACTATTTTACATATATTTACATTAAAAATTAAGTTGACTTTTGTCTTTGCTTTTAGTATAATTACATTTGCGTTTGATTCAGGAGAAGTACTCAAGTGGCTGAAGAGGTGCCCCTGCTAAGGGCATAGACCGTTAATCGCGGTGCGAGGGTTCAAATCCCTCCTTCTCCGCCAATTTATTTTTTCCAAAATAGAGTTAGTTGACAAACTAGAATAATTTTGTTACAATGTTTGTCGCTGTGCTTGATCCTTGAAAACTGAACAGCACAACCAAACCCAATCAATCCGATTGAGTATTCTGGATAGCCAGTAACTGGCGAGGAAAGGCTATTAAAATGAGAGTTTGATCCTGGCTCAGGATGAACGCTGGCGGCGTGCCTAACACATGCAAGTCGAACGGGTGTGGTATCAGGGAAAAGGGGTTTACTTCTTTGACCAGATAACACACTAGTGG
>Ga0208938_1000141_pt1 | contig 66773 bp, 63 predicted proteins | sample AD_UKC125_MetaG_FD_184434 | JGI IMG/M metagenome (GOLD analysis project Ga0208938, IMG submission 184434) | Active sludge microbial communities of municipal wastewater-treating anaerobic digesters from USA - AD_UKC125_MetaG (SPAdes) (version 2) | ecosystem: Engineered > Bioreactor > Anaerobic >... | reverse complement strand
TGATACACATATTAGATTTATTGAAAAGCTTAAAAAAATACTACCAATCACAGATATTACAATAGAAGTAGCAAATTTTGATACTCATAAGCTTAAAAATCCAAACATTAGTGGCATAGATTATCAAGAAGGGGAGCGACAAGGGTTTTTTAACCTCAGAGAGTATATTTTACACAGAGATGGCCATAAATGTCAGGTATGTGGGGCTGAAGATGTACCATTGGAGGTTCATCATGTAGGTTATTGGAAGAGAGATAGAAGCAATAGACCTGCTAATTTAATGGCAGTTTGTACTAAGTGTCACCTACCAAAAAACCATCAAAGAAATGGTAAACTATGGGGCTTAAAGCCTATTAATAAGGGTTTTAAAGAAGCTACCTTCATGTCAACAATAAGGTGGCGATTGGTGAATGAATTTGATTGTAAGCATACCTATGGCTATATCACAAAATCTAGGAGAATAGAGTTGGGACTAGACAAATCTCATGCCAATGATGCGTTTGTAATAGCTGGTGGAGGAAATCAAGAAAGAGCTGATATGATTAATTTTAAACAGATAAGAAGGAATAATCGTAGTTTAGAAAAGTTCTATGATGCAAAGTATCTTGATACTCGCACTGGTAAAAAAGCATCAGGCAAAGAATTATCAAGTGGCAGAAAAGTTAGAAACAAAAACTTTAATGATGAAAACTTAAGACAATATAGAGGGCACAAAATTAGCAAAGGAAGAAGAAGTATCAGAACAAAAAGATACTTTTACCAGCCAAATGATTTGGTTAAGTATGATGGTAAAATCTATATAGTTAAAGGTACTCACAACAAAGGCACTAGAGTCATATTAAAAGAAACTGGAAAATCTGTAAAAGCTGATAAGTTAGAACCATACAAATTCATGAGTGGGTTAGTAGCTATATAGTGAGGCAATTCCTCCCGCCACCTAAGAGGTGGGGTATCCTTGCTGTAAGCTAATAGATGAAGAAAATAGATTCTATATAAGAGACTTTGATAAGTATAATTTAGAAGTAGTTAAAGAAGAAGATGGAGTAATATACTATAAAAAGGAAATAACTACAGTTGATGACTTAAAATCAATTCCTTATTATGTTGATAATAAGGGGTTGAAAATGAAATTGGAGTTTAGAAAGAGATAATTACAAAGCAACAGGCACATCTCCTGTTGCTTTTTTGTGTGTTTTGCTTCATGATGTTGATTAAATAACTTTATGAGTTATTTAAGCGTCTCATCGACTCATCTTGGATTATCTTTAGAACTTCTTTGTGATTTTACCTATTTATATATACAACTTTTATATCTTTCCCTTTTATTGATTCCATTACTTTATAATACATTCCATGACTCAAATAATTGATGAATATAAAAACAGAAGCCATTATTCTAAGCTTCTGTTATTTTCTTGAAACTTTTCTGTTCTCAAATATTTCACTCAATAATTCTTGTAGGAAGTTTTCTATCTTCTCCCTCTCAAACTCATGGTCATATATTTTATGTCCCAATAGTTCGCTTGATATGTTGTTTAGTTCCTTTATTTCATTTACACACTCTTTATACTTTTCTTCAATATCTTTTTCTGTGTCTTCGTCCCTCATTGAATTTATATGAGCCCTAGCTTCTTTTTCTGCTACAAACGTTACGTATTCAGTAAGAGATATTACTATTTCTCCTATCTTTATTTTATCACTGCTTTCCGCTATTGATATTAATTCATCTATTTTTTTCATTATTTTCACTGTTTATACCCCCTTTTCTACTTTAATTATATTATAAGGGTTGCATTTTGTCAATGTTTTGTTTTTTATATCCTATAAATAATAAAAAGCCCCTCCATCTTGAGAAGCTTTTTATTTTCTGATTTTGTAATAAATATCTACTATTTTCTTTGCAAAAGTTGCTACCTCTTGCCTATCTTCAATATCACCTTGATATATTTCCTCAACCCCATAGGAATTGCATAACCTGTTAAGAATCTTTACAGATACAATCGCTGCATTATGGCTAAAATGCCTGTTCCTATCTAATCTCTGAACTTCTTCAATGAACTCCTCCTGACTATTGCATCTGAACCTTGCAATTTTAATTCCAGTTTCCATTTTTACAATGGAATTTATGTATTTTGGAAAACTATCAATAGATTCTTGGATAATATCCAAGTCCTCTTTATCAGCTACCTTTATTAACTTATTAATTCTGTTAAGTAAATCCATTTGTATCCTCCTTATATGTAAGATTTATTGCCTTTAGCACACTTACTCCTTTTTTATGCATTTATAAAATAATATGCTTTTGATATTAAAAACATAAAAGATATACCTATAACGTTTGTTCAACTCCCTTTTTTGCGAAATACTTTAGAGGGCTCAAAAGTTAATTAATTAACTTTATATTCGTAAGTTTAAAAATAAAAGCAGGAAATAATTACAAATTTCCTGCTTTATAACAATATCTAATAACTTTATAAACTAAAATATAAAAATATAAATAAAAGAAAGGAGATTACTCTCCTCTGTTTTCTCTATTTTATCGTAAATAAGCAAGAAGACTCCCACCTCTTTAGGTGGGAGATGAATTGCGAACATAGTCTTTTAAAATTTTGACCACTAAATTATTAAAACTTCTATTATCTTGTTTAGCAATTTCTTCTAGTTGTTTTTTTAACTCCTTTGGAATAGTGATTAAAGTTCTCGTATTATCTTTTGAGATAGTCATAATATCCCCCCTATATGTATTTTAACATGATGGCACTCAATTGACAAGGTGATAACACTATGTTATAATAGAGTTGAAAGTGAGGTGGTATCATGAAAATTACTTTCAAATATTATCCAAAATTAACTCCATTACAACAATCAATAATAGAAGAATTGTCTTACCATACAACAAAATTATATAACATAGTAAATTATGATAATAGAAAAAATGGATTTAAAAATTATATTGAAACTGAAAGGTTGTATAAACAAAATTATCATACACAATTTTTACATTCACATACTTATCAATGGTGTTTGAAAATATTAGAACAAAATTGGAAATCATATTTTGCATCTATAAAAGATTATGAAAAAAATCCAAATAAGTATTTAGGAAAACCTAAACCACCAAAATTTAAGAATAATAAAAACAAAAAGAATGAGGTAATCTTTACAAAAGCAAGTATAAGATATAAAGATGGAATATTAAAATTATCATTATCAAAAATAATGAAAGATAAGTTTCAGGTTCAAAGTTTAAATTTTGACATGAAGAATGTCAAAATACCTGTAAACTTATCAAAAATACAACAAATTAGAATTCAATGGGATAAATCATCAAAAATGTGGTATTTGTTAATTGTATGGGATAAAGAGGTAGAGTATAAAGTAACAGGTAATGATGTAATGGCAATTGATTTAGGATTAGATAATCTTGCTACTTGTGTATTTAAAGATAACGAACAATGTATTATTTTTAGTGGTAAGCATTTAAAAAGTAAAAATGCTTATTACAATAAAAAAATAGCAAGATTAACTTCTATTGCTATGAAACAATGTAATGATAGCAAAAATTTTAAAAGAACAAAGAAAATAATAAAATTACAAAAGAAAAGAAATGATTATATTAAAGATAAATTACATAAAATAAGTAAAAAAATAGTAGAATTAGCACTTACAATGAATTGTAATACAATAGTTATAGGTGATATTAGAGGAATCAAACAAGAGAATTACGCTAAGAGTTTTGTGCAAATACCACAACAAGAATTAGTAAATAAAATAAAATATAAGGCAGAGTTGGTAGGATTAAAGGTAGTAATGATAAATGAATCTTATACAAGTGGATGTAGTGCAATAGATTTAGAAGAAATAAATAAAGCTAATTACAATAAGTCAAGAAGAATAACGAGAGGTCTTTTTAAAACAAACAATGGTATGTTAATTAATGCTGATGTAAATGGGGCATTGAATATATTAAGAAAATATATCAAAGGTATTCCCAGAGCAATACAAGTTGCGAGGGATAATGGGTGTTTGAACCACCCTTTGAGAATAAGGGTAGTGTAAGCTGCCAAACTTCTCAAGAATCTCCACCTTCTGTAAGGTGGAGAGGTTCAATTCTTATTCCTCAATTCCTTATAAACTTCCCTTGCCAATACCTTCATTACTGTCTCATAAAAATTCTTATCTTCAAACAGTTTTGTAAAACTTTCTATTGATTCCATATAAGATTCATGAGCAATCCTTTTAAAAATATCAGGGAAAATACTTTCTTCAAATACTTGTGCATCATTGTTTTTGGCATACTCTTCTAATTTGTTATCCTTATTAATTGCTTTAGTATATAATGTTTCTACTATAACCCTGTCTGCCTCAGTAAAAACCCCCTTAAATCTTTCATTAATTCTTTCTATAATTACTTCCAATAATTCATCCTCTTCTTCCCATCTTTCAATTTTTATCTCTTTTGGGTTAGTAAGCGTCTTATCTTCTTCAGTTGGTTCTAATTTTATTTCTCCCTTAAAAGTCTCTTTTAATTTAAAATATTCTAACTTTAATTTACCTTCTAAGTTAATATTTTCTTCCCTTGCTCTTGGAAGTAATTTTAGTAAATAAGATGCAAATACATATTCTTTATGCAGCTCCTTATCAAACATTCTTACTATCTGGATAATATAGGAATACCATCTTGTGAAGTTGTTTAGCAAACTCTTGAACTTATACCTATCATCTTCATCTAGTTTCTTGTATTTTTCTACAACTGGTTTTAGAACACTTGTCATCTTGCCTAAATCTGTTTCTGTTTGCTTCCCTTTCTTATAGTATATTTTTACAAATTTTTCAATATCTTCATCTGTATAGACCATCATTTTTCTTAAACCTATTTGGGTATCATAAATTAAGTTCACATTAATTTCTTCATCTAAAACTGTTGCTTCGTAATAGGGCTTGAAGGCTTCCTCTATATCTTTTTTTGTATTTACAAAATCAAGAATAAATGTGTCTTCTTTTCCTGGATAAACCCTGTTTAATCTAGACAGGGTTTGTACTGCCTTAACTCCTTTTAATGGCTTATCAACAAACATTGTGTGAAGTAGTGGCTCATCGAATCCTGTTTGGTACTTTTCTGCTACAATTAAAACATTAAACTCATCTGTAGCAAATTCAGCTGGCAGCTGCTTTTCTTTTATAGTTGTTCCATCTTTTCTTTTATTTAACTTCTCCTCAGTATACTCTACTCCACCGTCTGGAACCACTCCAGAAAAAGCAACTAATATATCTACATCATCATACCCATTTGCTTCAACATATCTTTTAAATTCATGATAATACCTCACTGCATGAAGTCTTGAAGCCGTAACTACCATAGCTTTAGCCCTTCCGCCTATTTTGTGTCTTGTTATTTCTCTAAACAGTTCTACCATTATCGCCGTCTTTTGACTTAAAACATAAGGGTGTAATGATGCATATCTTTTTATAGTTCTTGCAGCTTTAGAAGGTGGTACCTCTGGATTATCCTCTGTAGCTTTAGCAATCTGATAGCATGTTTCATATGTCATATAATTTTTCAGAACATCAAGTATAAAGCCTTCTTCTATGGCTTGTCTCATACTATAAATGTGATGTGCTCTATATGTTCCATCAGGCATTTTCTTTCCAAACATCTCAAGAGTTTTTTCTTTAGGTGTTGCTGTAAAGGCAAAGTAAGAAATATTTTTATGGGGTCCGTGAGCTAACAACTCTTTTACTAACTTGTCTTCTCCATCTTCCATTTCTTCTTCTAATTTTCCTTCGATTTCAGCATATTCCCTTAATGCTTCTTCTGTATCTGTTAAAGCCATTTTCATTTTAAATGCACTACTTCCTGTCTGACTCTGGTGTGCTTCATCTGCAATAATTGCAAATCGCTTGCCTTTTACTTCATCTACTTCTTCATATATTACAGGGAATTTCTGAAGGGTTGTTACAATAATTTTTTTACCATCATTTATTGCTTTTAGCAGGTCTCTTGATGTCTTTCCTTCTCCTATAGTTTCAACCAATCCCTTTGTATGGTCAAAACTTGATATAGTATCTTGTAGTTGGCTATCTAAGACCTTTCTATCTGAAATAACTATAATTGAATCAAATACATTGTTATTATCCTTATCATGAAGGTTTGCTAGTCCATAAGCCAACCAAGCAATAGAATTACTTTTACCCGACCCTGCACTATGCTGGATTAAATACCTATGTCCACTTCCATGTTCTCTAGCATGTGCTAGTAGTTTAGTAACTACATCTAATTGATGATATCTAGGAAAGATTAATTTTTCGGACCTTTTTATAACCTCTCTCCCATTTTTAATAATTGTTTTTTCTTCTACTTCCAGGTGTATGTATCTTTGCAATATATCCATAAGAGTATCTTTTGTTAAAACTTTTTCCCATAAATAGGATGTAGCATAACCATCTGGATTTTCTGGGTTTCCTGCACCACCAACTTCTCCAGCACCATTTGAACCTTGATTAAACGGTAAAAACAATGTGTCTTTACCCCTTAAATGGGTAGTCATCTCCACTTCATACAAGTCAACTGCAAAGTATACTAAGAATCGTCTATTTAAGTGGAAGCATTTTTCTTTTGGATTTCTTTTGTACATAAATTGAGTTTTCCCATCTTCTACAGATTGCCCAGTAAGTTGATTCTTTAATTCAAGAGCTACTATTGGAATGCCGTTTAGTGACAGAACCATATCAATAGAATTTTCATTTTCTGTTGAGTATTTAAACTGTCTTGTGCAGGTTAGAATATTAGCGTTATAATTATCTATTACATCTTGATTTAATGTTGATTGTGGTCTAAAATAACAAACTTTAAGCCTAACTCCTCTGTCATTTATTCCATGCCTTATAACATGGAGAAGTCCATGAGCTTCTACCTCTTCATTAAATCTTTTATAAAGTTTCTTCTCTGCCTCATCTCTATAATTTCTCTTGTATCTCTCCCATTGTTTAGGCTGAGTAGTTTTAATAAACTCTATTAATTTTGGCATATCAATAGCTTTTTCTCTGTCATAGGTTGACATGTCACCTTTTGTATATCCGCCTTTTGTCAGTAAAAAATGTTCAATATCTGACTCAAATCTTTTTTCTTTGTAATCCATTTTCCCACTCCCTTCACTCTAGTTTGGGTTAAAAATTAAGGTTTATGAAATAAGGATGGTTAGGTATAAGGGTTATAGGACAAGACAAAATATCTTAACCTTTATTCATTTAGCCTTATTCCTGTTTCTACTCCCTTACCTCTTATTCCTTTTGCCTTAATCCTGATTTAAACTACCCTCTTTTTCCCTGTTACATATTCATAAATTAGTGATTTCTTATAAATTTCAAGGTCTTTTATAAGTTTTTCTTTCTGAGTAACTAATTTATTTATTTCAGCACACTTAGAATCAAGGAACTCAGCTATTTGCTGTTGTTCCTCTTTTGATGGAATAAATACTTTTACATCTTTTAATATTCCTTGGGTTATACTATAAACCTTTATTCCAGTAACTCTTTGTTCTATTTGACTTTTAATGCCTTTAGATTTTAATAAATAACCTAAATAAATAGAGTTAAATTCTTTTTTTGGTTTTGCGACCACTGTATGTGAACCAGCAAATATATCTTTTCCATTATCATTTCTTATAAAAACAAAGTTTCCGCTACCAGCCAAATCCTCAGATGTGTCGCAGAATACAAAATCACCATTTTTTACTATTGAATTTGGCCTTTGGAGTTTAAAAGAATCATCAACTTTTGGCAGATTATCTTTGCTCAAATCTAAATCTAGTATATATTTTGAGTGTATATCGCCATAGTTAATGCAATCAATACCTTCCTCCTTTAGCTCACTTTTTGTTATTGTAAGTCCATTAGTAAAGTTAAACAAGTATTTCAGTCTAGAAACTTTCCAATGTTTTGGTATCTCTCCTATCCACTCAACCCCACTATCTTTCATTTCTACATCTGGATTTAATCCTTTTGTTACTGTTTCTGTTATTAAGGCTTGTTTATATTTTTTATAATCTTCAATGGATTGTTTAGTTTTTTCTATTGTGTCATCTATTAAAGAAACTTTTCCGTCAAGAAAATTGACTATTTTTTGTTGTTCTTTCGCTGTTGGATAAGGTAACATTACTGTGTTTAAATTTATCATTGGAATCCTCAATCGATGTTCCATAATACCATTTCCATATCCCTTTAAACTTTCTTGGAATACTTTTGTTTGAAATACATAGTTAAAAAATTCAACCGCATCTTCTTCTTTTCTTGGATATAGCATATAATATACTGGACTTACTGCCCCAAAATATTCTGATAACCCAACAGAACCAATAATCACATTCATACTATTTAATACAATATCATTAGGATAAGCTAACTTATATCCTGTCAAATCATCTTTTGATTTATTACCTATGTCGCCTTTTTCTGTATAAGGTATAACCCCTCTATCATTTGTTAATGATAAGATAAAATCTGTTTTAATAGGGTTGTTATTTTCTTTTCTTTCGGCCAAAATTGATTTAAGATTTTGAACTACCCAATCCTCTGGTATCTCCCCTATCCACTCAACTCCACTATCCTTCATTTTTCTCGTTTTCCCCTTAATCCTTAACCCTGTATCTATTTCCTTAACCCTTTGTCCTTGCTCCTTAATCCTGTCTTCCTCCTTAATCCTTGAACCTGTACTTACAACCCTGTCTTTACTCACCTATCTCACCTACCTCACCAAAAAGTTCATTTAGTGATTTCATTAATTTTTTCTCAGTTTCAATTATTCTCTCTGCTATTACCTCTGATTTTTCTGGAGCTTCAAATTTATAGAAGTGTCTTGTAAATGGTATTTCATAACCTATTACTGTTTTGCTTTCATCTATCCAAGCATCTTCAACATATGGTTTTACTTCTCTTTCAAAATACTCTTCTATATCTTCTTTAAGGGGCACTCTTTCATAATCTCTTAATTCAGGGTCTGGTTCAGGATTACCCTTTGAATCCCTGTATATGTCTGCTGTTTCATCTCTTTCAGATAGTGCGGAAAGTATAGCCTTAAAAATATTTGCCTTAACACTTAATCCTTTTTTCTTAAAACTATCCTTTAAATACTTTGTAAATTCATCTCTGTTTTTATAAACTTTATCTGATTTCATGCTCTTTAATGTCTCTATAATTTCTTCCTGTAATTTTTCCCCTTCTTCTATTTCCTTAACTCCTGATTCTCCCTTTTTCTTTGATTTAGCAAGGTTTTTGAAAGCTGTCTCTTCATAAAGCCTTACTATTCTTTCATCATCTATTTTAAAATTGAGCCTTAAAGGTCTCTCTATAGTTATTTTGTAATAACCAAAATCTTCATTATCAAATATCTTAGACTCACAAACTTTATCTCCAAGCCTATATTCTTTATTTAAAAATTCTCCATATGCTCTAACAACTACTTCTCTACATTCTTCTGTTATGTCATTTTTTTTGTTTCCAATCGACCTTCTTCTTTTTTCATACATTTGCGAAGCATCTATTAGTTGTACTTTCCCTCTTCTATGTGGAGCTTTGTTTTTAGACATAATCCAAATATAAGTGGTAATCCCAGTATTGTAGAAGGTATCATTTGGAAGCTGTACTATTGCTTCTAACCAATCATTTTCAATAATATATTTTCTAATTTCACTTGGTCCGCTACCTGCATCTCCTGTAAATAATGGTGAACCATTATGAATTATTGCCATTCTACCAGTATCTTTTAATTTAGATAGTCCATTTAAATCAAATAATTGTTGTCCATCATTAATATGTGGCAATCCAACACTGAATCTTCCATTATCTCCTAGCTTTGCTTCCTGCTCAACTGCCTTTTTTTCTACCTTCCAATCAATTCCAAAGGGTGGATTTGATATTACATAATCAAATGTGTAACCCTTAAATTTATCATTAGATAAGGTGTTTCCAAGTCTCATATTTTCAACATTCCCGCCTCTTATTAACATATCGGCCTTTGCAATTGCATAAGTTTCTTGATTAACTTCTTGGCCAAATAGCCTAACATCAGCTTCAGCATCTAGAGCCTTTAATCTTTCTTCCATACAAGTTAACATCTGGCTTGTACCCATTGCCTGGTCATAAACAGTTTTAGCTACTCCTGTTTTGATAAGTGTATCTTTCTCCTCCGCTATTAACAAATCTGTCATAAGGTAAATTATATCCCTGCTTGTAAAATGAGCTCCAGCATGTTCGTTATATGACTCTGAAAACTTCCTGACTAACTCTTCAAATATATAGCCCATTTCTGTACTAGTAATTTCATCTGGACCCATATAAGCTTCTTTTTTGTTAAATTCTTGTATCACTAAAAATAGCATTCCATTATTGGCTAATTTACTTATTTCTTTATCAAATTCAAAGTTTTCTAAAACATCTTGTACATTATCTGAAAATCCAGCAAGAAAAGTTCTAAAGTTTTCCTCGATATGCTCTGAATCATTTAATAAAGTATCAAATGTATAAGGACTTATGTTGTAAAAGGAATAACCCGATGCACTTTCAAGGAAGCCTTCTTTTACTTCAAGATGCTTAACTTTTTCATAAACTTCTAATACTTTTTCTTTTGTAGGAACTAAGGCATCATTAAACCTTTTAATTACTGTCATCGGAAGTATAACTTTTCCATATTCATGAGGCTTATATAATCCTTGCCCTATTATATCTGCAGTAGCCCATATAAGATTTGCCTTTTGTCTTACATTAACAGTTGTCTTTTGATTTCTGATTTTTTCATTCATTTAAATTACCACCTTTCTGTTTAAACATATAATTCCTCTACTTTTACATCTAAATATCCAGCAACTTTAACAACAGTAGCCAATTGAACGGTCGCTAAGCTCTCCTTATGAACCAAATTATATACATAAGAATAATCCAAACCTAAATCAATTGCCATTTTTCTGATACTAATATCTTTTTTCTCCAATATATTAGGAATATTATTGCCTATTTCTTTAAAATTCTTTTTCATTATAAATTTCTCCTTTTAAACTTCTTCTCCTTCTTTCCCTTCATTCTCTATTTTTTCCATTATTGCATATAAAAATTGATGGTAATAAGCCAAAACTCCTATACATACCAAACTATCTATAATGCTTATTATCGGAATTTTTCCCCATATTAAATCTTTTAAAATTGCAAGTGTTAAAATTATGAAAGCACATCTTTTAAATAATCCTTCAGTAAAAAAGATAATGAAAAGCATATAAGCAGCATATATGAGATTGTATATTTGCAGTCCAGTATTAAATCCATGTGGCAAATCTATTCCTAAAATAATGCTTACAAAATAGAAAATATTTGCAAGTTCTGCAACAATACTTACATAATACAACTGTTCGTGTATTTTAAGCAGTGAATATAAGCTCATAAATATTTAGTCTCCTTTCGCTTACTATATGCAATATATTATATCAGGTAAACCATATATTGTCAAGCACATATGGTTTGTAATGGGAGCCTCTAATCAAGGTTAATTAGTTAAATTCATAAAACATTTTTCAGCACCCACTTGTTTGACAATAAAATAGTTTTATGTTATTATTGTTTATAGTCTATATATAATATATATATAAACAATAATCTTTGAAATCAAGGGTAAAAATAAAATTTCATACTATAAGTAGGTGTTGAGTCGCAAATCACCTTTGCTACTTAAGGTGGTATGTCTTAAGATAGCATAAATAAATAACGAACTGGACTAACCATCCAGGAGACGGCCGTTAGAGGGTGGCGTACTTGCTGTGTAAGGAAAGCACAGCAAGTATAAATTCCCAGATGTGCCACTTGGTTGGCGACTGTCCTGTGCCGAAAGGCGGGGGGCTGTGGAAGTGCTGAAATGCCACTTGGTAATAGCAGACCTGGGCAAGTTGAGTGTATCTCTGGACCACAGACAGCTTTATGCTGTAGGGTACAAGACAAAAGCTAAGGTTTTTAAAAACTATGCTTTAGTCTTGAGCGACGCTGGGCGATTCCCATTCCTCAAGGCTGTGAAATTGTACCCTCCCTTGCAACTATGAGGAGGTGTATTTTTTTTACCTCATGGTTGCAGGGAGGGAGGGAGCTCTGCGTGAAGCTCAAACCCTTCCTAAGGCTGTAATGTTTTCATGATTCATTAAGCTATGTTAAGTTACAAATTAAGCTATTTGCTCTACACTAGTATTACACTCTATAGTGAACTAATCGACAATTGAATTACCGAGGCTTTTCGCTCCCATATCCTAAATAATACAATAAGTTGTTTATGAATAATTTCCCCCTATTACAAAGAAATCTAGCCGAAAGCCCACGACTTCAGTCGTTGGGATGAAGGCTTATTAAATACTTGGCACCTATCTAATATTATGATATATTATAATTAGATAGGTGGTGGTTATCTAATGAATAATAAATACACGCATAAAAAAGGAATTGTTTATCTAAATCAATATCATATAGTATTTTGTCCTAAATACAGACGTAAGGTATTAGTTGGAGATATAGAGAAAGATTTGAGGCAAATATTTTATGGTATAGCTAAAGAGAAAGATGTTGAAATAAAAACATTAGAAATAATGCCAGACCATGTTCATATGTTTATAAGTTTTGACCCAAGACAACCTTTGCATAGTTTAGTACGATATTTTAAAGGAACAAGCAGTAGAATTTTAAGAGAAAAATATCCTGAATTAAGAAGCAGAATCCCTTCACTTTGGACACGAAGTTATTTTTGCTGTACTGTTGGACATGTAAGCGAAGAAGCAATACAGAAATATATAGAAAGTCAAAAGAATGTATAGAAAGGTGGTGTATTGTGCAATTAACAGTTAAGTTTAAAATACTACCAACCAAAGAACAAGAAAAGTACTTAGAACAAACGTTAAATGAATACATAAAAACAGTAAATAATATAGTTCAAATTATAATTAATAACAAGAATATAAAACTAACCTCAAAGGATATTCAAGCAAATCTACCAAGTGCAGTAAAAAATCAAGCCATAAGAGATGCTAAAAGTGTTTATAGAAAATATAAGAAAACTAACAAACTACCAATTCTAAAGAAATTAGTATGTATATGGAATAATCAAAACTACAAAATAAATGATTATTTAAGTATTCCAGTAATAATCAAGGGTAAAACTCAAAGAATTAAAGTAAAAGCTATATTGACAGACTATCAAAGACAACAACTAAACAACAAATTAGGCACATTAAGGATAACTAAAAAATCAGGTAAATGGATAGCTCAAATAGCAGTAGAAAAACTAGAAAAACAAACCAATGGACACAATAAAATGGGCGTAGATTTAGGATTAAAAGTACCAGCAGTAGCAGTAACAAGCAATGGTAAAACTAAATTCTTTGGTAATGGCAGGCAAAATAAATATATTAGACGTAAATATAAAACATTAAGGCAAAAATTAGGTAGAGCTAAAAAGCTGAAAAAAATCAAACAAATAGCAGATAAAGAACAAAGATGGATGAAAGACCAAGACCATAAAATAAGCAGACAAATTATTAATTTTGCAATAAAAAATAATGTTTCTGTAATTCGTTTAGAAAAGCTAACGAATATCAGAAACACGGCAAGAACAAGCCGTAAAAACGAAAAAAATTTGCATAGTTGGTCTTTCTACCGTTTAGCAAAATATATAGAATATAAGGCAAAATTAGAAGGAATAAAAATAGAATATATAAATCCAGAATATACAAGTCAAAAATGCCCTCATTGTGGTACTTTAACCAAAGCAAGAGATAGAAGATATATATGTAAATCATGTGGATATATAACACACAGAGATAGATTAGGTGCTATAAATATAGTGAAAGCACCTGTGGTAGATGGTGTAGTATAAAGCGATAGTCTACCAGCCCTAGGGTCTATATGACCTGCCTAGGGAGGGGTGATGGCACACCCTTAACTTGGGCGTTGTCCAAACCAGAAATGGATGAGGGCGTTAACGACCCAAGAATCCCCTGACTTTAGTCATGGGGAGTGTCAAAAGATGCTATGGGCAGAATTGAAAAAGCTCATGGAAAAGGTTCTGTAATGCTATTAGGTGATAGGCCTAAAATTAACATAGATACTATATCTTCAGGCTCATTATTATTAGATAATGCTTTGGGAATAGGAGGTTACCCTAAAAGTTAAAAACTAAGGGCACTAAAATGCTGCCCTTAGTTTTATTTTTAGATTATACCTTCTTCTTTCATAGACAAATATTTATTGTCGCCAAATATTATATGGTCTAAAACTTTAATTCCCATAATGTTACCTACATCAATAAGTCTATTTGTGATATTTATATCCTCGGAGCTTGGACTTGTATCACCTGATGGATGGTTATGAATAAGTATAATACTATTTGCATTGTGTTTTAATGCTTCTCTAAACACATCTCTTGGGTGAACTATTGATGCATTCAAAGTCCCTTTTGATATATTTATTTTTTGGGTTACTTTATTTTTTGTATCCAAAAGCAATACATCGAAATGTTCTACTTCTAAATATCTAAACTCTTGCATATAAAGCTCTGCTACCGCATTGGGTGAGTTTATCTTTGGTCTATCTTCACTGGCAGTGTAAGTGTTTCTTTTTAAAATCTCTCCTAATAAGTGAAGATTGTAAACTTTTTTAGGTGTTATTTTCTCCTTTATATAAGGGGCGTTTTCACATGCCCTTTGTATTGTTCCAAATTCCTTTATCAATTGATTCATTACATTAGCATCAATTCCTACTAATTCAGATACTAACTCTGTAGTATTTATGGAATCAGCTCCATACTTTTCCAGCTCTTCCCTTATTGATAATAATCTTTTATTCATAGTAATTCCTCCTTATTATGTATAAGTCAGTAGAAGACTTATCCCTTTTTTTTTCGCTTTATTGAATGATACGCAAAATAGACTTAAAGTATAAAAACCAAGCAACACCCTGATATCTAGCAGCAAACTCTTAAAATTGGTTAATTAACTTTATCAAAAAAAATTAACCTGTCTTGACTGTTTAAAACAACGTTTATTATATATGCTTTACTGTTCGTTTTCGTAGACAATAGTCATCGTCTGTGATATAATATAGATATATATGGAGAGGAGAGATGAATATATTGAATGAAAACATGCAAGATGGAAGATTAAAAGCGTTGAAAGACGCTATGGGGAAAATAGAAAAAGCTCATGGTAAAGGCTCTGTAATGCTTCTAGGAGATAAGCCTAAAATTAGCATAGATAGTATATCTTCAGGGTCAATATTGCTAGATGATGCATTGGGAATTGGAGGTTTCCCAAAAGGAAGGATTGTTGAAATCTTTGGACCAGAATCTTCTGGGAAAACGACATTTTCTCAAGAATAGATTAAAGCCAAGATATAATTTTATCTAATAATAGGGTGCTTTTATTATGCTTAAAAAGGATTTACTCCATCAAGCACCCAATATCCAAAAATAATTTTAGACAGTATAAAAAGAGACTCTAAAATATTATTGTAAATATTTACCTCAATATCTTTTGATATTGGGGTATTTTATTTGTAAAAATACATATATTGTAAATAAATGAAAAGAATTTATAAATAATTGTTGACATTATCTCAACATTATGTTACAATGAATATGAAATCAAAACAAAGGAGGAATTGAAAATGAGTAAAAAGTATAGATTTATTGAATTAACCAGATTGGAGGAGGCAGTTTTAAGAGAAAAATTATATGATTATTATGAGAAAGAATTTCTTCTTCTTGAAGAGCTCTTCAATTTGTATGATGACTTGAGAAAAGTTACCAACGAAATTGAGGAAAAAGAAAGGATATATAAAAAAATAGGTATATCCTTGACACTTACAGAAGAAGAAAAAGCTATTTTGCAGAAGAAGAATGAGGTGAAAAAGAAAATAGAGAAATTTAGCTATTTTTTCCGCAAAATTTTCAAATGGGTAATGTTTGAAAAAGGTGGACTTACCGAAATATTTTCCTCCGCAACAGATACGGAGGAAGTTCAAAAAATGTATAAGGTTATCAATAACCTTATAAATGAAATCATAGCTCAAAATTGGGATTGGGATGATGTGGAAATGTCTTTTTACTAGATTTTCAAGGGTTTCTAGGCTAGTTCCCTCCAAAAACTAGCACTCCAGATTAAAAAAACAATTTAAGGAGGTAACAAAATGTTAAGTAAAAAAGAAATTATTGAACAAATTGAAAATCTTTTATCATCTGACATAGTTCATGCGGCTATGGAGGGCTGGCTGAAAGCTGGAAAAAGAAAAGACGGATACGCAGTGTATGACCCTGAAGAGAAAAAACTTGAATCCCTTTCTCTTGGAACTGGAGAAGAAATTATAGGGGACAAAAGAATATATCTTTTGAAAGTTCCCGAAAATATTCTAGGGAACAATGGGTATGAAGTGGAAGATTGGCTCACAGAAGAAGAAATCGAGGACATGAAAAAAAAGGAAGAAGAAGGAGAATATCTTTCTCCTGAAGACTATATTGAAAAATATACTGATGATAGCGTAGAAGAAAGACTTGAGGAAATATTGCTACACTATTTTGAAGAAGATGGACTAGATTGGGAGTCCATCGAATGGCAGCTTGATAGAAAATAAGTTTTAAAAGGGTTTCTAGGCTAGTGTATGAATTAAAAAGGAGGTGTGTTAAATTGGTTGAAAGACATAATAAATTAAAGGGTGCCAGAGTCGAAAAAGGATTAACTCAAGAAGATATGGCTGAAAGAATTGGAATATCCACATATTCTTATTTAATGAAAGAAAATGGTAAACGAGACTTTACCTTAACTGAAATGAAAAAAATATGTAAGATTTTGGGCAAAGAATTATCTGAAATATTTTAACTAACTTGGCAAGAAGTCTCCCATCTTCTACAAGTGGGAGATGAATTGCCAATTATTGTTATGATTTATAAACTCTATATGCTTAAAACTAACTTGTTTACATGGCATTAAATTATATGTTATTAAAAAAAATCATAACTAAAATAAAAAAGAGATGGCTAAATAACCATCTTTAAATTTACAAAAATATAATTTGTTTGTGTGTTATAATAAACATATCTACTAATACTCTATAGTCAGCAAAACCATATAACCCACAACTAAAAAATGGGTGAATTTCTATTAAAACAGTTTCTTTATTGCTTAATACTGCAACATCAATTGTATATGCATAAGGACTATCTGTATAAGTATTAATCATTTTTCCTATTTTTTTAAAGTCAGGAAACATTGTAAAATCTCCTAAATAACACCTAATATCTAAAAGTTCATTTTTATATACAAAACCTCTCCACTCACTAGATATATCTACTAGCTCTGAAACAAGTATGTCTTCATTTTCAGGTATATCTTTAAAGCAAACTATATCTGTTAATTTTTTAAAGCCAGAAATATCTTTAATGAAATATTTTTTATCTGGCTTACTTTGGATTTTATTTTTTTGGTTTCCCTTAAAAATCTTTCTCTGCAAAAATTCATAAGTATTTAATTGATTTGGGATATTAATAGGTTTTATATTGTTGATATTATGATATTTTTCATAAAAACTTAAAACAAACTCTACTGAGCCAATGGGAATATATTTTTTTCTGTCTTGCATATTAATTTCTATGTCTTCAAAACTTTCGCAAAAAATATATTCATATTCTTTTCTGTTCCAAAACCAGTTTTGATATTTAATTGCTTCTTTTAAGTGAAAAGCAAAATCAAAAACAATTTCATTATTAATAGTCTGAATTAAAAAAGTATACATACTATCTCCTTTCTCTTACTTTTCTTATATATCAATCCAAATAGGCTTGTAATCATGTAATTCTACACTAACATTAATATATTTAGCTTTATCAACACCTTCTTTGTACCTGTAATTATGGATATGTCCATGAATATTTTTAAACCCTTCTGGAATTTGGTTTTCATCTTGAGGTCTATGAGATAATATATAATTGCCAATAATAAGTTTTTTATGAACTTCAAGAAAACCAATTCTTTTTAAAAATTCTTTTCCTTTCCTGTCATGATTTCCTCTAATTAAAATAATTTGACCGTTAAGTTTGTTAAATAAATCTTTATACTCATCAAAACTTAACCCTAATGCAAAATCTCCTAAATGGTATACCAAGTCTCCTCTATTAACAACAGAATTCCATTGTTCTAGCATGTATTCATCCATTTCTTTTACATTTTTAAAGGGCCTATTGCAATATTTAATAATATTTTCATGATTAAAATGATTGTCTGAAATAAACCATGCTATTTTTATCACCTCTTTTCTCTGATAAATTTTCCCATTATATTATTTTTCCTCTATCAGTTCTCCCTGTTTTTATGTTTTCTATATTTCTAACTAATTGCTCTATCGGCTTTACACATTCCTCACACAAATCTAGAGAATAATCTAGAAAGTCACTTCCCCCTAAACTTCTCCTGCCTTCTATAAAATATAATGATGAAATTTCTACTCTATGAATAAAATTGTCTTCATTAGCAAGAGATTTTCCACAATTATCACAAAACACATCTGTAACAACTTCGCTTTCATAATAAATTTTTTCTTTTCTCTTTTTATCAAATTTATCACATCCTTATATTTATATATTATATGTATATTGTATCAATTTTGTTGTTTATAGTCAATAAAAGAGCCTTATATAAGGCTCTTTTATCAAATATTTCTTATTTCATTTATTTTTTATTGCACTTGTTTAAAATCTCTTTCCAATATTTCTAGAAGTTTTTTAGCAAAAGGTTCTGCTTCTAAAAGGGATGATTCTCCATTTTCTTCTATATTCAAAGAAGTTATGAAAAGTTCAAAGTTTCGAATTTCTCCTAAATAGTGTAACAGAGCTTCTTTTAATCCCTTTAAAGTGTTTACATTTTTTAAACTTGGTACTTCTGGTAATTCTAAATTATTACCTTCATTTATTGCCCAATTTACTTTCATGTTTTTAACCCATGTAGGTAAATAATTTATATTGTTTGCTATACTTTTTACTCTTGATATCAATTCTATTACTTCAACTAAGTCTTTTTTATCTAACTTATCTTTTTCTCTAGGAAACTTACTTTTATCTAAAAAATTATAGCAAACTTCATCTATGTTCTTTAAATTATAAACATAATTATTCCCTAAAACAAATATTGTTTCATGATAAATAACAGGTTCAAATTCAAATCCCCTTGATTCAAAGAAACGACTACTAAAATTATTACCTAAAGTTTCTTTATGAACTACTAATGGTCGTTGAAGCTTTGATGAATAATTTATAGCAATTTCTATTAATAGAGCTTCTAGACCTTCTCCTTTATAATCGCTTGAAATACAAAGTTCTCCAATCACAATTTCAGCTTCATTGTTTTTTGATAAAAAGAGATTGTGAGTTGGTTCTACCAAAACCATATGTCCCATAATTTGATTGTCTTCGCTTAATATAAAAGCTATCCCTTCTTTAATCTTAGGACATATTTCTAATTCTCTAAAAGAGATTGTAGGGAAAATTCTTGATGCAAGAAGAACCCCTCCATTATTTAATTCCTCTGTTAATTCTTTTGCCATTTCTAAATATCTCATTAAATTTCCTCCTTTTTTTATTTATGCCTATTTAACCTTAGTAGGCTCCTTAATTTTATTACTGTTGTATGATATGCGAAGCCATGAAAAGATATAAAATAACAAGTTAAGCAGAAACTTTGCTTAGCTTATTTGAATCTTATTAAGATAAATAATGGCTAAGTATTTTACTTAGCCATTTTTCCTGCTATTAGATTGTTATAGCAATTTATTAGTTTTAACTCCTTTTCTTCCCTTTTAATATTAGCAGGCATTGAGAAATAGATTTTTCCAGAATCCTTATCTTTAACCATGTATTTTCCATTTTCTGCTGTAACAATAAAATTCTCCTTTTTAAAAGCTTTAAGTATGTCTCTAAACATAAAAATCCCCCTTTTTATAATAAGTATGTTAACTTCCCTTTCTTTTGTATTTACTATATATTATGTAAGCTAATTACAAATTATAAAAGGCCACAATTTCGTGTATTATATATAAATTGAAAAAATAAGGGGGTTTTCAAATGGAAAACATATTAGATGCAGGATACAAATTACCTGAATCAATAAAGAAGGAATTAATTAAAGAAGGCATAGATATATCAAATATAGAGCTATGCACATTTATTGAAGAGGATAAGCAAAGTCATCTTTGGTATGGAGGCGATGTTGTTAAAGGTAATATTTGCTGAAATTTGTATCATATATTAATGAGTTTAAAAAAAGAAAAAGTGAGGAAAAAGAATGATAAAAGTAAAATGTCAAAATTGCAATTTTGAATTAAAAAAGCTTCAATGGGAACATATAATAAATACTTTATATAGGACAGGAGGGCATGCTGGAAATAATACTTGTCCTAAATGTAAAAAGAATACTCTGGAGTTTTATTTTCCACTGGAAAAACATTCATAACTTTATAGGCTTAAGTTGCAGTAATTAGTGAATTAATTCTTGGTTTTATAAATTGGAGTTATTTAGATAATTTTAAAAAAATAATAAATGTAAGGAAGGAGAGGTTTCAGAACAAAATACCTCTCTTTTTTTTATATCTTTGAAATGATTTGGATACTATGTATTATATAAAAAACAAGGAGGATTAAAATTGGAAAATAACAATTTTTCGAAAGCAGAAGAAATAAAAAAACTTAAAGAATTATTAGATGAAGGAATTTTAAGTCTTGTCAAGATTCGAAAACTACAAAACAAAATATAGCTCAATCAAAAAATATCGAAAAAACAGAACTAAACCCAGATTATGATAATTTTATGAAAGATTTAGAAAAATTACTGCAATCACAATCTGAGTTAATTATAGGGTTTGAAGCGATAGATAATTCAGTAGATTATTATCATGTTACTGTTAGCGATTTATGGTTTGAGGCTTCTAATATTGAAAAAGAAAGATATGTGAATACTTTTTATAAAAGCCTTTATTATACATTAGTAAAAAACGAAATAATATCAGAAAATACTTCAATTTTCATTTACTTCTACGATTCTTATGGAATTGAGTTGGCTAAACCTACTATGACTGGGTTTAAAATTTTAAAATAAGAATAAATAATTGAAATTATAAAAAAATATGGTGAAGAAATATGCTGAACTATATAGTAATATATAAATTAATTATTAGCAAGAGCCTAAGTTTTTATAGGCTCTTTTTTTTTGTGCAAAAATCCACAAGCAAATTTATTTATTTTTTGGTTTTTATAAAGTTATTTACATAACTTCAATGAAAAACATCTCATTTTCTTACTTAACTATAATTAATATATAATATCCCTATATAGAATACATTTGTTATAGCTAGTTGGCAAAAGAGGCAATTTACACAACTGCTCCCTTTGCTCCTCTTCGCATTTTATTTTCATTGGTTTCGGGTGTTATTTCATATTTTTCTACGACATCATCTATATTTAAATTAATTCCAATTACCCCTTTAGCATTGCGTTTTTGTATAGGAATTTCATCTAATATAAACCTTATTTGTCTATTGCCTTTAGTTTTTAATACAATTTCTTTATCTTCTTCAGTTAATGCTTTCACTCCAATTAATTTATCATCATCATTTAGTTTTGTAGCAAGAATTGTACTCCTGTTAGTAACATATTCTTTATTATCAACTTGTTTTACCAATCCCTTTGAAGTTATAAAAACAATATTATGCTTTAATTCTTCTAGTGGGAGTATCAAAAGAATTTGACTCTTGTTTATATTGCATAGGTTATCTATAGGAGTTCCTTTATCTCTTACTTTGCTTATTGGAATATCTATTATCTTTATCTGATGGAAATTTCCATCATCAGTAAATATACATAACTTATCAGTGTTTTTCATTTTAATTACCTTTTTATATTCTTTTAAAGTTTCCTCATTAGTCCTTACATAACTTTGTTCATCTATTATTTTTAAATAATTAAATCTATCTATTAACACATATATATCTTCTTCTTGTATTACTTTTTCTTCACTGTAATTAGTTTCAAGATTTTCTATACTTGTTTTTCTTTTTTTACCGTATTTGTCTCGTATTCTTCTTAAGTCGCTTTTAATGTACTTTTTAAGTTCATTTTCGTTATTAATAAGCATTTCAAGATAATCTATTGTTTCCACAACTTTTTTATACTCTTTATTTAGCTTGTTAATTTCAAGCCCAACTAGTCTTTGTAATTGCATAGAAAGAATTGCATCTGCCTGTTTTTCTGTAAATAATAGTTTTGATGCTTCTTTTTCAGATTTTTTTGTTTTAAATTTAATACCATCAGTTTCTCCATTTACTAAACACCTTTTTACTGTAGCTACATCCTTACTACCTTTTATAATTTCAATTATTAAATCTATTACATCAGTTGCTTTAATAAGCCCTTCTAAAACTTCTTTTCTATCTTTTTCTCCTTTTAATTCATACTTAATTTTCCTAATATTTATTTCTTTTAAAAACTCTAAATAATACTTTAATATCTCTTTAAGAGAAAATACTTCTGGTTTCCCATTTGCTATTGCTAAGAAATTTACAGAAAAAACATCTTCTAGTTTAGTCAATTTATATAGCTTGTTTATAAAATTATCAATATCAACACCTTTTTTAACTTCTATCACTATTCTCATACCATCTTTAGACGATTCATCTCTTATTTCTACTACTTCATCTAGCTTTTTATTGTCTACCAACTTTATCATATCTTCAATAAGTTTAGATTTATTACCTGCCAGAGTATAAGGTATTTCTGTAACTACTACATTTTTTCTTCCGTAACTAACATCTTCTACTTCAAGTTTTGCCCTAATTCTAATATTTCCTTCTCCAGTATCATAAATCTTAAATAAATCATCTTTATTTGAAACAATTCCACCAGTTGGGAAATCTGGACCTTCTATAAAACTCATTAGACCTTTTGTTGTTATATTAGGTCTATCAATTAAGGCAATTGATGCATTAATAACCTCAGTTAGATTATGTGGAGGTATGTTCGTTGCCATTCCAACAGCAATTCCAGAAGAGCCATTTACTAATAAATTAGGAAATTTTGAGGGAAGCACTTCTGGTTCTTTTAGAGTATTGTCAAAGTTTGGTCTAAAATCAACAACATCCTTCTCTAAATCTTGTAACATTTCCATAGCAACTGGAGATAGTCTTGCTTCTGTATAACGCATTGCAGCCGCACTATCTCCATCTATGGAGCCAAAGTTACCATGACCTTCAACTAAAGGCATAAGCATATTAAAATCCTGGGCAAGTCTTACCATTGCATCATATACAGAACTATCTCCGTGAGGATGATACTTTCCTAGTGCATCCCCTACAATTCTTGCTGATTTTTTATAAGGTTTATCAGGGAAATTCCCTAGTTCTTTCATAGTATAAAGAATTCTTCTATGGACAGGTTTTAATCCATCTCTTATGTCTGGTAAAGCTCTTCCTGTTATTACGCTCATTGCATAATCTATATAAGATTTTTCCATTTCTTCTTTGTAATCTACTTGTATTATTTTTTCTGTCAAAACAAATCCTCCTTCTCTATTGTCTAAACTATAATTATACTAAAATATTTTTGCTATTTTCCAACTGTTAGCCATAAATGTTTTTCCCTACTTTAATGTGCATAAAATATTATACCATATTTGCTGTCTATAGTCTATATTTATATAGTTATCTTTTATAGTTATTTACACTATCATGTTTGCATAATATATACTAAGTAAATAAATAAAGGAATAGCTTAGCTATATGTAAAGGAGGGATAATTTCATGAAATGTCCAGTCTGTGGAGGAAATTTACAATATGAAGAAGAGGTGATGGGCTCTTTTGTTTACCCTATAGCTGAAGATGGTAGTTATGATGAGACAAACAAGGAATATTGTGGAGACTCTTGGAATCATGTAGTTTGTTCTGAATGTGGACAAGAATATGATTACAAGATTGATAGTGATTGGAAAATCATCTTAGGAGAACCACTATTTAGAAATCAAAAAAGAGTATAATTATAGGAGGGATTTTGTGGAGGATAAAATAAAGGAAATATATGATATAAGTTTTTTTGAAAAAAATAAAAATGCCTCTATAGTTGGTTATTTAACAAAAGAAGGAGAAAGTCTTGAAACTTTGCTTAATAAAATGGGATATGAAATTAAAGATGATATAAGTTTTGATGATTATCTAAAAGAGATGTATACTTTTTTAAGTAATCTTGAAAAAGCTTTTAGAAAAATAATAGGAACAAATAATTTAACTATTTTTTCTCAAAAAGGAAGATTGGTTTTAGGAAGATTATAACTTATTGATAAGTAAAAAGAGAGCAATGCTCTCTTTTTTATTTTAAACTATTTCAAATTTTCATTTAAATATTTCCTGACCTCACATAGTTTAATTCTATTTCCTTCTAAATCAATAGTCTCGCTGTCTAGAGCTGTTTTAAGTGTATTTAATGCTCTATCAATGATTTCCATTACATAACTTCTATAAGGCTTTTCTTTCATTTCATAATACTTTACTATATCTTCAAAATCATTAAATATTTCCTTTTATCGTAAAATTCTTTTCTGAATTTTTCTTTAGAGAAAGCAACTTAAATTTAAAAAGTTATTGACTATAGTAATTAAACATGACATAATAATTTATAGATGATGAAGGGAGAACCAAAAGAAAGGTAGGTGGTTGGGCTTAAAGCCTGTAAATATGACTTATTACAAATTAAAAATCTCATGTGTGCTTAAACAAGACTTGGATTTTAAAAATATGTTTGAAGAGCTAAGTAAAGTTATTAATAAATCACTATTGGAAGATAAAAAATTAAAAGAGCTACATAAATTAAATACTTTTAAAATGTATGTTTTTGATGGACTATATCCAGCTAGTAAAGAAGGTTATAAAAAGTTTAACCTATACGGATTTAACATTAAAACAGTCGATAGAAATTTAGCTTTTAAATTAAATAGTTTGCTTAAAAAGACAGAAAATGACTTAATAAATATTATAAGTGTTGTATTAGAAACAAAAGACACAGGAAAAATTGAAGCCTTATATACAGTAACACCTGCAATATCAGTAATAAAAAGTGGTAGCCATTGGACTAAAGAAGATTACCCTATAGAGCTTTTAATAGATAGAATAAATGGCAATGCAAAGAAAAAATATGCTTATTGGTTTGATGAAGAAATAGATGGAGAACATAACTTTATTGAAAACATCGAACAGGTTAATAGAAAAGTAATAGTATTGCCTTATAAAGATGGGGTTCTTCTTACTAATAAGTTTAAGATTAAAGTAAAAGGAGATGAAATTTCTCAACAATTAGCAGGGATGGTCTTTACAACTGGACTTTTAGAAAAAAATGCACTTGGATTAGGGTATTGCACTATTGCAAGGTAAGAAAGGAGGTATATGATTGCAAGTATTAATAGATTATTTAAGGGAAAAGATAGAAAATGAGGGTGACAAATATGTAATAGATAAGCAAAGATTGGCTGAAGGACTGTATGTTAAAATTGACAAGGATTTTAATATTGTAGAATCTCTATATATAAAAGAAAAAAAGGAAGCTGAGATAGATGAACTCTATTACTTTTTTTTAGAGAGACATTTCTATAGTAAAATCATCTATGATAATGCTAATAAATGTATAGACACAAAAGAAAAAAAGTTTCATTCAGTAAATCCTTTATCTCTTATATTAAAAAGAGAAAATCTTCCTGATAAGTTTGAAAAATTAGCAAAAGATACTGTTAATGATTTGGCAAAAGAAGGAGTTGATGCTAAGAGCTTGAGTAAAGATGAAATGTTTAAAGTTTCTATCGACTCTCATTTTAAAGCAATGGGACAATTTTTTGGTGACGGTGTTGACTATAAACATCAAGGGGAAGCATTTCGACTATTGGCATATGAGGTAATAAAACTATACGAAGCTTTAGAAATAAAACCAAAGAAAGGTTTCCCAATAGAAATATTCATTGATGAAGATTTGGAATTATATGAGAATTATTCTTTGATATATTTAAGAGATAAGATTTTTATAAACAATAGTTATAACAAGGAAATAAATGGAGAAATATTCGGAGCGAATGCGTTTTCTGGGAGTACACTAAATGAGGATAAACCTTTCTTAAAAATGCTTGGAACATCCTTTGAAGTTCCTTATATTCTTAGTTTTGAAGATGCTTTGCTTTACTATAAATTATCTTTTGTTTTTAATGATGTAGTTAAAGAATTTGAAGATTTAAGTGCAAAGTTTAATTCTAAGGATAAGGAAGTGGCAAATTTTGAGCACACAGATAGCAGACAAAAAAGAAGAGGTTATTCAAAGATAAAGGCTTTGCAAGTTAAAGATTATAAAGATATAGATGAAAAGCCAATTGTTATACAATTGAGCAGAGAAGAAATCAAGAAAAAACTCAATTATTTTTCAAATAATATCTTTTATAGCTTTTTATATGACGACTCAAGGACTTTCAACAAAAAAGCCAGTAAGGTGTATCCAAATAGTAAAGTTTTAACTCCATTAATTAGCAATAAAAATGCCATTCAAGGTTATTTTAACAATAACTATGATGTTCCTATTGAGAAACCTATTCGTCAATTCATAGAAAGAGTATTAGAGGATGAAATAGAAAAGTATAAGCCTGACAAAAAAGGCAAAAGTGATAATAATTACTTTAATTTTTACAGATTACAAACTAAATGGGATTTAGGAGTAAGTATTATGAGTTACTTTTCGGAAAGGAGGACATATAAAGATATGCAAGATATTTTAAAAGAAATAAGATTGAATATATCTGAAGAATTATTAAAAAGTGAAGGAATAATTGAAATAAAGGATGATGAAACATACTACTTTTTAGCAGGGCAAATATGTCAGTATTTGGCAAACCAAAGCAAGACTGCAAATAAAACTGGATTCCTTTTGTCACCATTTTTAAAAGTGAAAAGTGACGATAGGCTTAAAAAGTTAATAATTGAAACTTATCAAAAATATGCTCATGCCTTGCCTTTATATTCAGAAGCTAGGATAAATAGAGCAATGCAAAGTATATTGACAACAAAACCAACCAAAGATTTAAAGGATTCAGATATGCAAATGTTTTTCAATGCTGGACTAATCGGTCCAAATGCTTTTTATGAAAAAAAGGATAAAAACAAAGAAGAAAAAGAGGAGGGAATTGTAAATGAGTAAAAAGAATAATAGAGTAGCTGGAATTATAGGAGTATCAGTTCATAAAGCAAATTTAAATGCAGATTTTGAAGGAAACCCAAGGTCCAATAGTTTCGGTTTTGATGCAAGTCATGCTTCTTTAAAGTATCCATACAGAGAGTGGTGGAAAACGAGAGGACATAAGGTTTACTACTTAAGAGAATTTGGGAAAAACATGGAGTACATGAAACCAAAAGAGAAATTTGAAAAAATATCAAATGAAAAACTCAAACAAAATCAAAAAGAGAAAGTGGCAAAAAATCTTCTAGATTGTGTAGATGTTCATAACTTTGGAGCAACTTTTGCTGAAACTAAAAACAATGTTAGCATTAGAGGAGTTGTTCAACCGACAGATGGCATCAATATTTATGAGGATGCAGAAATTGATAGAACCTCATTATTAAACCCATTTGTTAATTCAAAAAGTGATGATGCAGAAAATACAACTTTAGGAAGTAGAGCTGTATTAAATGAAGCACATTTCGTATTCGGGTTTACTGTTATGCCTCATGTATATGATAAGTATATCGGAAAAGTTGATGGGTTTGAAGGTTATACAGAAGAAAATTATCAATTATTTAAGAAAGCTTCTTTATCTGCAGTTACAGAGTATCAATCTGTTGCAAAAGCTGGTTGTAAGAATGAATTTGCTTTATTTGTTAATTTTAAAGAAGGTTCTTTAGTTGCTGTATCTGAACTTCACACTTTTATAAGTTATCAGAAAGAAGATAATTTGGGGATTTTTGATGTAACTAGATTGACCCAATATTTAAATAAGTTCGCTGAAGATATAGATAATGTAGAGCTTTATTATGATGAATTCGGGTGTAAGTTTCAAGGATTAGAAGATTTAAAATGTGACTTAATAAAAAGAAGTATTTTAGATGAAAGTGAGTTAGATTAATTATGGAAACCATAAAATTTGAACTATCGGGAACTGGAGCTTCTTTTAAAAAACCTTATATAAACGATAAAATAAATTTAACATATTCACATATTCACAAAATCGCTTTACTTGGAATGTTTGGAGCGATATTGGGGTTAGGAGGGCATGAGCAAAAGGAAGAAGATGATATGTATCCTGAATTTTATAAGGAGTTAAAGGGGCTTAAAATTTCCATTTTGCCCTATACCCCCTTTATTCCTAAAACAATAAAAAACATAACTGATACAAGTGGTTTTTCAAATAAAGGAGAAACTTTTACAACAAAAGAACAAGCCTTAGTAAATCCTAAATGGACTATATATATTCAAAAAGGCGAAATTAATGATGATTTGTATGAAAAATTAAAAGAAATGCTTTTGAAAGAATGGGGCAAATATTCTCCATACTTAGGTAAAAATCATTATCAAGCTACTAGAAAGGATATAGAAATAATTAATCTTGAAACAATTGATTTAGGGGCTATAAATAAAATAGATAGCTTAATAAAAGAAAAAGACTTTAAATTTGTGGATGATTTTAGTTTAGAAGAAAACTTATTTGAAACTGGAGAGTATTATCCTATTAGATATAGGCCTTATGCAAATTACTATATAGAAGAAAAGATGTATTTGACAAACAAAACAATAGAAATAAAAAAAGGGAATCTGATTTATGTAGATAATGATAAATATCTGTATTTCTTTTAATAATTGTTTAACCATAATATTTAGTGTATTTAAGTTGTGTTCTTAAACAAGAAACAAAAAATATTAAACTGTAATACTTAGTGTATTTTCGATGTCTAACCCCTTTCATTGACTATAGTCAGCATAATTAGTATAATGAGTATATAGTGCATGAAAGGGAGGTTGCTTTTTTGAATTTCAACATAAATGAATATTTGGTAAATCATGAAATACTATTGGCACACAAAAGTAAAAGTAGAAAAGAAACACTAGAGAGGCATTGCGAACAATCCTTGAGGGTTTTTCGGAAAATAAATGAACAAAAAAAGGTACTTAAAAAGGTAGAAAAAACACTTAAAAATATAAACATAACAGACAGTAAAGGCAATATTATTTACTTATCAAAAGATACTACAAAATTCATAATAGAAATGTTTACAGAAGCTATTCCTGCTCACGATTTAGGGAAAAGTAATCCAGGAACTCAGATTGAAGTTTTTAGAAATGAGGAAGTTTTGAAATTGTATAAGGGAAGTGCTTCTGGATTGGGTTCAGAGCATTCTGCTTTTTCATCTGCAATATATATAAATAGATTTTATAAAAAAACACTAGAAATAAAAAATCCATATGAAAGATTGTTTTCCCAAATTTGTTTATATGCTTTTGCATATGTAATTTCAACCCATCATGGAGATTTAGGGGATTTTTCAGAGTGGGCTAAAGAAGAAAATTTTACAAATAAAATAAAAGTATTTACTCAAAAAGAAGGGTACAGCTTTTTTTTAAAAAATAAATTAGAGATAAGTGCCACCCCAAATGCTATATTAGGCTTTGTTAAAGATAAGAAAATAAACTATAATGGATATTTATTCTTTATATTAACAAAGCTATTGCAATCATCGATTATAGTTTCTGATTTCATATCAACTAATCAATTTTTTAACAATAACTACAATGAGGAAATAGATTTAAATCTTATAGGAAATATTGAGGAAATAAGAAATACTTATAAGGAGCATCCAATTGCTAAAAGCACTGATACTTATAAAAAGGATAAAATTAATTCTGATTTAGAAGGAATAAATAAACTTAGGAGTGATATGTCAATAGAGGCAGAAGAAAACTTACTAAAATCACTTAACTCAAATATATATTTATTAGAGATGCCCACAGGTGCGGGTAAAACATTCACTTCTATTAATTTGGCTACGATTCTTATAGAGGAAAATAAATTAGATAAATTCGTTTATGTCTTTCCTTTTAACACACTAGCAGACCAGACAAAATCTGTTTTAGATGAGGCATTGGGTAAATCTTTAAATTTTGAAGTAATAAATAGTATAACCCCTATAACATTAAAAAACGATAACTTAGGGAATACTGATTACTCTGATACACTATTAAGTAGACAAATGTGGGATTATCAAGGAATAATAACAAGCCATGTATCTTTATTTAATGTTTTATTTAGTGGGAAAAGAGAAGCAAGTTTAGCTTTTTTCCAACTTATAAATACTGTTTTTGTATTAGATGAAATACAGAGCTATAAAAACGATATATGGACAGAGCTTATTGAGTTTATGACTTTATTTTCCGAGGTCATGGATAGTAAATTTATAATAATGTCTGCAACTAATCCTTATTTGCACAAATTAATAAAACATCCAGATATAAATAACGATAAAATAACTAGACTCATAAAAGATAAAAACAAGTATTTTTTAGCTCCTGAGTTTAAGAATCGGGTTACTATGGATAAATCACTTAGGGATATAAAAATTACAGATGAAATACTTATCTATAAAATTGATGAATCCATAAAGAAAAGAAATGAGCTATTGGCTAATGACAAAGATTACAAAGGACCTGTTTCTTCAAAGGTATTAGTAGAATTTATAAATAAGAAAACTGCTCAGGAATTTGAGGAGAAAATAAAAGAAAAACTTAAAGATAAAGACTATTTAATAATTGAATTAGATGGAGATACTCCTGTTTATGAAAGAAGAAAAATCATTGAAATAATAAAAGAAAATAAAATTGATAATATAATCCTTATCACTACACAAATCATTGAGGCTGGTGTAGATATAGATATGGACATTGGCTTTAAGGACATTTCTTTAGGAGATGCCGAAGAACAGTTTATGGGAAGAATTAACAGGTCAAGCAAGAAACCTTATTGTGTGGCTTTTTTCTTTAATCTAGATATGGAATGGAAGATTTATAGAAATGATTTAAGATTAGGAAAAACAATAATGGAAGATAAATATTGGAACATGGTAGAAAATAAAGACTTTTACAGCTATTACAATGAAATCTTTTCAAGAATAAATAATAAGAATAATAGATTAAATGAAGACAATATAGATTTATTTTACACTGATTTAAAACTGCTAAATACTAAGGAAATAAAAGAAAGAATGACTTTAATTGACAGTGAAACTTTTCAGGTTTTCATTCCTAGCATAGTAAAAGTAGGGAACGAAGAAGTTGATGGAAAAATTTTATGGGAAGAGTACATGAAGCTTTCTAAAAATGAAGAGGGGCTACCCTATGCAGAGAGAAGAATAAAGATAAAAAATATGATGGAAAAGATGAATTATTTTATGTTTAGTGTATATGGAAAGGAAATCATTGGGGAGGAAGCTGTTGGTGGCATATATTATTTAAATAAGGAAGGACTACTGAAAAATGGAAAAATAAATAGGGAATTTTTAAAGGGAAACTATATCATAAAATAATTTTCCCAAGCCCAAAATCTTATTAAACCTTGTAATACATTGAAAAATACCGTATTCTGTGTTATACTAGAGATAGTATGAAATAATCAATATTTCGTTGGGAAAAAAATAGAAAGATGAGGTTATTATAATATTTGGAGATTATTTAGAGTTTAAGGGATAGCTATTTTGTATTGGTTTAACCGTAACATAGGATGTATTTAAATGTCTAAGAAAATTTTCGGAAGTCTTTATGAACCGATGTTTAACCGTAACATAGGATGTATTTAAATGTAGCATATTCTTCACTTCCAAAGTCAATAAATATCGTTTAACCGTAACATAGGATGTATTTAAATTTTTTGTTTAGCCCAAGGTCTAAGATTTTATTTAAGTTTAACCGTAACATAGGATGTATTTAAATGGGTCAGAAGATGGAAAATTAAATCCCTTTACATAGTTTAACCGTAACATAGGATGTATTTAAATTAAACATCTGGTCTGATATTGCCAATGCATGTTCTGGTTTAACCGTAACATAGGATGTATTTAAATGCTAGTGCTGCCTCACTTCCCTTAGTTTTTTCTTGTTTAACCGTAACATAGGATGTATTTAAATTAGATGAAGCTAGTATGATAGATGCTTATGTATTTTAGTTTAACCGTAACATGGGATGTATTTAAATGCATCTATTTTTTCATTGAATTGAAGTTGCAGATTTGTTTAACCGTAACATAGGATGTATTTAAATGATGTATTTAAATTATAAAAATGCTAACATTATTAGGTCTAATAGTTAGGTTTAACCGTAACATAAGGTGTATTTAAAAAGAACCATGACTCAGGACTTACCTGAATCTTGGTTCTTTTCCTATCTTAATACTTTTTTGAAATCTGTCTGAAATTGTTCCATACTTATTTCAAATATTGAATTCCTTTCACTTTCAATATTTTCATTATACAAAGTAACTATTCTTTTTTAGTTTAAATAATTAACCACAGTCTTAAACTTTATGGAAAATTACAAGATTTTATATGTCCACTTCAGCCAAATAAGCCTTGGCTTTTATAAATTTTTGTCTCTTTCTTGCGTTTTTCCCCATTAATATAGATGTAATATTATCTGCTTCAAAAAAATCGTCGATTGTTACTTGTTTTAAGATTCTAGTTTTAGGATTCATAGTAGTTTCCCATAATTGCTCAGGATTCATCTCGCCAAGCCCTTTATACCTTTGTATCGATATATTTCCTTTATTGTTTTTCATATATTCTTCTAGTTCTTTATCATCATAGAAATAAATTTCTTTTTTTCCATTAGTTATTTTGTAAAGAGGAGGCATTGCAATATAAACCTTTCCTTCGTAAATTAGTTCAGGCATGTATCTGTAAAAGAAAGTTAAAAGTAAAGTTCTTATATGGGCACCATCTACATCAGCATCTGTCATTATAATTATTTTGTGATATTTAAGTTTGCTAATATTAAAATCATCACCCAAACCTTCTCCAAATCCACATCCTAAAGTTGATATAAGCGTTGTTATTTCTGTGTTTTTAAGGATATTAGCTATATTTTGTTTCTCAATATTTAATATTTTCCCTCTCAAGGGAAGTATAGCCTGAAATTCTCTATTTCTTCCTTGTTTTGCACTACCACCAGCTGAATCTCCTTCTACTATAAATAATTCTGCATCCTCTGGCTTTGTAGTTCTTTTACATGCAGCTAATTTCCCATTTACTGCTAGAGCCATAGATTTATTTAAAAGCTTACCTTTTAATTTTTCTTCTGCTTGTCTTAATTTTGCTGATTGTGAAGCAATATCTATTATTTTTTCTAGAATTTCTATATTCCTATCAAAAAAGTTTTGAGCTTCTATAGAAAAGATTTCATCTACAATAGCCCTAACTTCAGAATTACCTAATTTTGTTTTTGTTTGCCCTTCATATTGTGGATTAGGATGTCTAATAGATATTATTGCCGTTAATCCATTTCTAATATCTCTTCCTTCAAAATTCTCATCTTTATCTTTTAGAACCCCTAGCTCTCTAGCATATTGATTGATTATTCTAGTTAAAGCGGTTTTTAATCCGCTTACATGTGTTCCTCCCTCAACTGTATTTATGTTATTACAAAAAGATATTATGCTTTCTGAAAAATCATTTATATATTGGATAGCAATTTCTACTTCTATATTGTCCTTTTTCCCTGTAAAGTAGAATATATCATCTATCTTTGTATTTTTATCACTATTGATTTCTTTTAATAATCCAATTATTCCTTCTTCAGAATAGTATTCTATTTTCTCTTCATTATCCCTTTTGTTGTAAAAGCTAATTCTTAATCCCTTGTTTAAATACGATAATTCTTTTAATCTTTTCTTTATGATTTCTGGTTTAAATTCAATTGTTTCAAATATGGTGTCATCAGGTAAGAAATTAATTTCTGTTCCTATTTTTCTAGTATTTCCTACACTTGGTAATAAGCCATTTACTAGTTCAGTTTGAGGAATTCCACCGTCTTTGTATTCATCTTTATATATTAAGCCATCTTTGTATATAGTTGCTGAAAATCTTTTTGATAAAGCATTTACTACTGCTGCTCCAACCCCATGAAGTCCACCAGCAACTTTATATGAGCTATTATCAAATTTTCCCCCAGCATGTAGTACTGTAAATATGATTCTAGAAGCTGATACTCCTTTTTCATGTAAATCTATTGGAATACCTCTCCCATTATCTATTACAGTAATAGAACCATCTTTTTCAAGTATAACATCTATATTTGTACAATATCCTGCTAAATATTCGTCTATTGAATTATCAACTATTTCGTTTACTAAATGGTGAAGCCCTTTTGGCCCAGTGCTTCCTATATACATGCCAGGCCTAAGCCTTACAGCTTCAAGACCCTCTAAAACTCTAATTGAACTTGAATTATATGTCATTAGATTTACCTCCCGTTCTTTATTATGAATAAAAAATCTTCTCCTTTTAGATGTAATAAAAAATTTAGCCCTATATTTTAGGGCATTAAATTTTATTTATAGTCTACTATTTTACGCTTTATTGATTATAGTTTATCACATATTGTGTTTTTTCGCAATAGCTAATACACTTCATTCCTTTCATAGTAGTTATTTCGTACTTAACAGAGCTTTCAAACAAAAACAAATGGCCTTGGTCCACTAACATAGATTCTCTATCTTTTAATTCATATTCTACTAATGAACCATCAGCTTCCAAAAAGAGCATACCATTACCAGAAAAGCGTTGTAGGATAAATCCCTCTCCACCAAATAGCCCTGATGTGAACTTCTTTGTAAACACAATATCAATTTTTACTCCTCTTGTTGAATCTAGATAAGCAGTTTTTTTGGCCGATTAATGTTTCTCCATTTAATTCTTTTGCTATTATACTACCAGGCAGGGATTTTTATTGCTAACATCGTATTCAACAATTTTCTTTACTCTTATCTCATTTTCTATATCTGGTACAGATATGCTAAGTATCTTATATGGATTTTGTTTGTCTAAATTGTCTTTACCTATATTAATTATCAAAAGATTCTCCTCTTAAAATTAAAAGTACAGAAGTCTATTTGGATTATACATTTCTATATAAAAACTTATAATAATATGAAGTTAATAAATATAAAGGAGGGATATGTTGGAGTTTAGAGATGTTGAAATTAATAACAGGCTACAAATAGATGTAGAAACTAGGGAAAGAGGGTTAGAAACCTTTAGGGGTATTGTAATAGATAAAAACAACCATGAGTTAATCCTGGTAACTGATTTTGGTAAGCTAATAACCATAAATAAAAATGATATTTTAAGCATTACCAAAATAAGTTTCGATAGAGCAATTTCAAACTCTCTTATAAATATAAAAAATTATTATCAAGAAAAGAAAGAATTAGAAAAACGACTAGCTGATTTAATTAAAAAAGAAGACAAGCTTATAGAAAACTTGCTTGATGCTAATATGTTAGCAAAATTTAATATCGCAGGAGCTAAAAATCGGCTTGATAAATCTATACCTGATAATTTATTAAATTTTAAAAGAGGTATGTATGATTACAATATCTGTTTTTCTCATAATCCCAATAATGAGATAGAAATAATATTTAAAGCGTCTAACACCTTTGAGCATTACAATCCTGAAAAGGTAGAAACCGATAAAATTGTAAGAGTACATGCTCCCAATGAAAAAGATGTAATTGAAAAATCTTTTGATTATTTGGGAATTGTTAAAGAAATAGAGAAATCAGTCGTGCATGAAGCAAAGAACATCTATACTGTTTTTTCGATATATAAAATGTTTGTAGGAGTAAATGCTGACAACTTTGTTGAAACACGAAAAAAGATAATTAAAGGATTAAAAAAATTAAGAAGATAGGGGGTGATATTATTGAGAAAAATTAATGATATAGGTAAAAAGTTAATAGAATACAAAAATGAACTAATAAAAGATTATCCTGATATAGTAATAGATTCTTTAATGCTTGCAATTGAAAAAATGGTTAATAACGGAGATGCTGACTTAGAAACTTATAAAAGAATAGAAGATAGAAATGAAGATATTGACCACTTTATTTCTTTCTTGCTTACTAAAGAACAGTATAAAAAAACTTTTGAAGAATTATTCCAAGAGTATGAGGTATTTAGAAAAAAAATAGCTGAAGAATTAGAAATGCATGGTTTGTTAGGGTTAAGCACTGAAACAATAGTAGAAAAAGATGCTATATATGTAACTAAAACTTTTTCAATTGATGAAAATTTCGTAATGGAATACTTTGGTGTTGAAGAAAAAGATTTAATTACACTAATGAAAAGAAGAGGATTTGTTGAACAATTTGTTGCTTTAAGACTTTCTAAAATACTAAAAGATATAAAGAAGGAAGCTGAAGTTTACGCATCTTTAATAAAAATAGACAATTCGTTAGCATATTTTAATGAAGAAAAGAGTGGATATAATATAGATTTAATTATGGTGCTTCCTATTGATGATTTATATGATTTAGAAAATAAAACAAAAGTAATAGTTGAAATCAAAGAAATAAATGCATTAGCAGAAAAGAAATACAATAGCAAAATGATTCCATAATAAAAGACTCGCCTGGCGAGTCTTTTTTGTAATTATTTTTCAAAAATATAGTAAACATACTTACTCCTCCTTTAAAATATTGTTTCTTTATAGAAACTCCTTTTTATTTGATTTAATATATATAATAGATGTTTCTCATGTTTCTAATAACAAAAAATAGCCAAATGCAATTTGTTAGCATTGGCTATTTATTATCCTATTTAAATCTTCTTCGCTTAGTGTTTCTTTAATTATGAGTTCTTCTGCTATCTTTTCTAGTTTATCTTTATTCTTCGTAAGGAAAGTTAATGTTTCTCCATAAAGTTTTTTAGATAACTTTATGGCTTCTTCTGTAATCAATTTTTCATCATTTATTCCTAGCATACCAAATTTTTCACTCATACCAAATTCACTAAAATATCTTTTGATATAGTTTGTAGCTTGTTTTATATCTTGAGCTGCTCCAGTAGTTATTTCATTATTATCTTCTCGTAGTATATATTCAGCAGCCCTTCCAGCATATAAAACTTTTATATTATTCAATATTTCTTTTTTAGTTAATAGTCCCATCTTATTTGGGATATTAAAAGTTACTCCTCCATATCCAGAAGTTGAAGGAATTATAGTTACTTTAGGTACACTATTATCTGTTAGTAGCTTTGCACATAAAGCATGGCCTGCTTCATGGTAAGCAACAAGTTTTCTTTCTTCTTCATCAGCTTTTTTTCTATTTTCTTTCTTATGTCCTTTAACAACCATTTTAAAGTAAGCATCATCTATATCTTCTTTTCTTATTTTATCGGCTTCTTTATTTACAGCGATAATAGCAGCTTCATTCATAAGAGCTTCAAGTCCTGCTCCTGAAAATCCAATTGTTAATTTCGCTAACTCTTCCAAATTCACATCTTCAGATAACTTCTTATCTTTTGCATATATTTTAAGGATTTCCAGTCTATCTTCATAATCTGGAAGATTTACTGCAATATGTTTATCAAACCTACCAGGTCTAATTAAAGCAGGGTCTAAATCTTCAATTCTATTAGTTGCAGCTATAACTATTATGGATTCTCTCGGACTAAATCCATCTAGTTCAGATAAGAGGGCATTTATGGTCTGGTCTTTTTCAGAATTTGTACCATGAGCTCCTCTATGAGTACCTATAGCATCAATTTCATCTATAAAAATTATACAAGGTGCATTTTTTCTTGCATCTTCAAATAATTCTCTTACTCTTTTTGCTCCAAGCCCAACATACATTTCAACAAAGTCTGAACCAGAGACACTAAAAAAGGGAACTCCCGCTTCTCCAGCTATGGCTTTTGCTGTTAAAGTCTTCCCAGTTCCAGGTGGGCCATATAAAACCACTCCCTTAGGAAGTTTTGCTCCCATTTCATGATATTTTTTAGGATTTTTTAGGAATTTTACAAGGAACTCCATATCCTGTTTTGTTTCTGTATTCCCTGCTATATTATCAAAAGTTATTTTAGGAACATTAACTACCAGAGTTTCTTTTTTGTCTAATATCTTCATTCCTGACTTATTTAAAACATACATAAATATAAATACTATAAAACCAAATCTTAAGATTACAAAAAATGTTTCAAAAAATAATGCACTAGGCGAAACTTTTATAACAGATACATCAATATCATTTTCTAATAAATATTTTTTAAAATTATCATCCATTGGATTATCTGTTTCATACAATTTGCCTTTTTTATCAGAAAAAATAAATTTGTCATCTGAAAAGTTAATAACAACTTCATCTACTTCTTTATTTTCAACTTTTTTTATAAAGTCATTATAACTTATTGTCTTTATTGATTCATTTTTGCTTAAGTTAGCTATATTGCTTCCTATAATAATTCCTAGGATTATAATAAATAATATAGTTAATTGTTTTTTTCTTTTCACGGCACCTCTCCTTCTTGCAATATATTTCATCTATTAGCTTACAGCAAGGATACCCCCACCTATTAGGTGGCGGGTCAAATAACATTAATGTTATAAATCACTACACTAGTAGATAGTGTAGGTAAGTCCACATCGCCAAGGTTATACAAGGTTTTTAAGTTAGCTCACTTCTCCTACCCCTCAGAGATATTTAACTAAACTTGGCAAGAAGTCTCCCATCTTCTACAAGTGGGAGATGAATTGCCAATTATTGTTATGATTTATGAACTCTATATACTTAAAACTAACTTGTTTGTATGATTTATTTGGTATAGTGATATAATTACCTTCTATATCTTGTATATATGCACCACCATTAGTAAAGCCTGTTATAAAACCAACTTTACCAAATACCTTCACTTTATCATTAAGATAAAAGCCATTTCTATATTTAGTGTTTTTACTGTTTCTTTTTTGAGTTCGATTTGGTTCTTTTCTACCTTTTCTTGGTATTGCTTCATGTAAACTACGCTTCTTTTTTCTAAATTGCTTTATTTTGAAGTAGTTGTCTGGATTATACTTTATACTTTCTATTCCTGTTATAGCTATCGCATCATTATAATGAGTTTTTTCTAAGCCTAATTCTTTTCTTCTTATAGTTGTATAACTGCCATAGACTATATTGGCTTCTGGGTATTTTTCAAAAACTCTACGTTTCATAATATTCATTAATGGAGTTTCTTTATAACTTGGCATCTTTTTCTTTTCCATCATCCATTTGTAAAATATGCCACCTTCTTGATGATTTTTATGTGTATGACAATCTGTGCAAACTGTTATTAAATTACTTGGTCTATCTGTACCACCTTTAGACTTATATACTATGTGGTGAGTTTGCAAAATCTTGCCTTTCTTCTTACATACTTGACAAGTATAACTATCTCTTGCAAACACATAATATCTCACATCATAGTAACCATAAGTTTCCCCTTGCTGGTATTCTACACTTTCTATGTCTGGATTCATCATTTTTTGAACATCGAATTTGCCTACTTCAATACACAACTTAGGGCTTGGCAGTAAATTTATAAAGTTGTCTATCCATCTAAATGTATTATCAATTCTACTTTGAATTGAAGGTGGTAGCCAATCTTCTGGTCTCTTTCGGTTATTGAATCTAGGTTTTCTATATCTAGTTTTTCTATATCTCCTACTTCTTCTATACTGCCTTCTTATATCTAAATTTTTCTTTACATCATTTCTTAGTTCAATTTCTCCTTTTATAAGAACTTTATCTTCACTTGTTACTGCTATTCCTATGTGTTTAGAGCCTAAATCTACACCTAAAGTTACAGGTTGTTTATAGCCACTACTTCCGTATAAAAGCTGAATTGTAAAAGGTTTATAACTAATTATCTTAGCTTTCTTTTGTTGTAGTAATTTTCTAGCTTTACTAGCTTTACATGGCATTAAATTTTCACCATGCTTATTTTTTACGAACACTAACATAAAGTGCTCCTCCTTTCAGGAGTTGTTGCCCTTCGCCAATGTTATCTATCCTTACATGTGAAGCCGACTATCCCTACCCCTTAGGATTGTTTACGTACTCCACGACAGAGCTTGGAACTAGGGCATCATTCCAATGTGTCATAAGATAGATAACGTAGCTTTCGTTTAGGCTAGTCAACTAGGGCTTACAAGCCCCCACTTCAAGCACCTATGGTGCTAAGTGGTGGGTAGTTGACTCTCTGACACAAACTATTAACTATTTACCCAGCCTAGGAATATGTCCATTATTTCAGGAGCGTATAAAACTACTGCATATACAATTAAAGCTATTAGCATTCCAGTAAAACCTTTTGATACTAGATGCCCGTTTCCTAAAATTCCTAATAAAGCCATAAAAGCACTTCCTATAAAAACAACAATTGCAAATGGCTGAGCAATCTTTTGTAAGAATCCAACTATTTCAAATCCTTTTCTGTCCGCCCAATCAACTATGTCATCAGTTGTAGCTTTTGGTAAGCCATCATCTATCATTTCTCCATTATCTACAAACATATCATTTCTAAATCCTAAGTTTTTATCTGAAGATGGACCATTTTCTTTTGTATAGGAATTTGAAGGTGGTCTTGAAGGTGGTCCATTTTCTTCTGCAAAGGAAATAGCACTAAATGAAAGCAATAAAACAAGTATCGTTATAAGTATAATATTTTTCTTCACACATCTCACCTCCTTGTTTATACTAGATTATACGAATTTGCAAAATGTTCTATAACACGCAGCCTACATAACAAAACCTCTGTTTTGCTATGCCAAAACAGAGGTTAATTTTATTCTCCCAATATAATTCCTAGTGGGTCTACCCAACTACCATTAATTTTGAATTCATAATGCAAGTGGCTTCCTGTACTATCTCCTGTATTTCCAACTTCTGCAACCATTTGGCCTTGTTTTACTATATCTCCTTCTTTAACTGCAAACCTATGGAGATGCCTATATACAGATTCTACAACTTTACCATCTTCATCTGTATGTCTGATTATTAGCGTATTTCCAGAGCCACCACTCTTGTATCCACTAAATGTAACAACTCCATCAGCCACAGCATACACATGCGTTCCTTGAGGAGCAGCAATATCTACTCCATAATGGAACTTATTAGTTTTCTTAATAGGATGGAACCTCTCTCCATAATATGATGTTATTCTTGCTCCATTTTGTCCGAGTATTATTGGAGGGAGATATCCGTCTGGATTAGGAGCTATGTCTAATATATCTTGTAAGCTCATTCCGATACTAGCCATTGAATCCATGAAGCCTTCTTCCCAAAATTGTAATTCATCATAACTTTGGTCTGCTTCTGAAAACAATTGAACATTATCCATTGCTGAAGTTGTTCTAAGAACTTCAAATACTTTATCACCTCTTGCATAATACGAATAATCATTTTTGGGTATAGGTTCGTTTTCATCTCTTTCTGGAATAAATAATTTCTTTGCAAAATCGCTAAGAACTGATTTAAACCTATTCCATTTTGCAACTATGCCAGATGATACTGAACTAACATCATCTATTTTCTCTCCTGCATAATATTGTAGAACATTTTCGAGATAGCAAGAATCTCCTGCAGGACTTTTATCATTAACAATTTCTCCTTCGGGGAATTCCATACAACCATATGAAGCACTAGGATTTGTTGGCCATTCTTTTCTTCTTGCCCATTCTCTATGAATTAGCCAATCAAAACTATCCCAAGATTCTGGGTATTCATTTTTTATATGACTTAAAGTTCCCTCTCCTAAATTGTAGGCCTGTATTGCTTTGTAGTTATCGCCATCGAAGTAATCCAGTAAATACTTATAATATGCAGTTGCCCATCTAACTGCTTTATCAACATCATTTTTTTCTTCTGTTGTTATTTCCACTGTTACACTATCTCCATAAGCATTTTTGGCTGTTATGCTTCTGTCCTCACCATATATTTGCATAATTCCGTACTTTTCTATATTCTTGCTTCCTTTAGTTTTTCCTCCTGATTCTTGGGCCATTATTGCCAACATAATATAAGGGTCAACTCCAAACTCAGTTGAATGCTCGTTTATTATATCCCAGTATTGAGCTGAGTTTTCAAATTTTATTTTCTTATCTTTATCCTCTAAAGCACTACCTAGACCAAATCCATAATCATCAGTTATAGCTCCTGAATAATCGAAAACATAACTATCATAGTCTATTCTATCTTCAAACTCAAAATCTTCTATAGCATCTAAAGGAATATAACTTTCAAAGTTATATAAATAATCTTCAAAATAATCATATCCTTTGTTTTCTGTTATAGAACTGACTACAACAGGTAAATTTTCATATATTGCTCCATCTCTATATTTGTATAAATTATATTCTTCATAATCAACAATTACTTTTTCAACTTCTCCATATTCATTTATCTGCTCTTCATAAATAGGCTCTTTGTGTATATCATAAAAATATTCTAAATTAGGCTGCTTTTCTTCTCTATACTCTGTTTGGCCAGGTGTTAAATTTTCAAGATACTTATCTTTATATTCGTATTCATATTCTATCTCTCCAGTAAAAAGTATTGCTTTGTCTATTAGATATATATCCTCTGGTGGTGCTATTTCTATTTCAAATGGTTCATCTATTTCAACTTGTATAACAGATTTAGTTGCTGGGTCCCAGACATCTTTCTTTGTATATTTTCCTTTAATTTTTATAGTTCTTTTATAATCATCTTTTTCATTGTATTTTAGCACAGAGCCTAATCCATAATCTCTAACAGATAGTATCTTGTTTCCAGTCTTTTCTCCTGTTTCAACATCTTCTTCATCGGATTCTGCAATAACAAAGCCCTCTTCATCAACTAAAGATTTCAAAGTCAATGTTTCAGGGTCATAATATACTGGTTTAATCATTTGTTCAGGATATTTCCATTTCCATTGATACATATATTCATCTAATGAAAACAGTAAATTAGGATTAAGTTTAAACATTCCCTCTCTCTTATAATAGTCTTCTATTCTATCTATTTTAGAACCGTCTGGTTTTACTCCATCAGGGGTTATAAGAGTAGTATTGTCATCTCCTAATAATTGCCAATAGGACTGGCCCGAAAAGTATAAGTAAAAATCTCTGATAATTCTATTTTGTGCATTAACATCTTTTTCTTGAGCAATATATTTTCCATCCTCTGTTCGGACTACTTTATTTTCATACTTTTGAGTATATTCTTTTTCTGTTCCTCTAAATTCGAATACTAAAAAATATGCAGTAAAAGCTATTAAAAATATAATTCCTATTATTAAAATATAGGGAAGGAGGATTTTGATAAGCATTAAGAGAAATTTCCCTAATGCCTTCAATCCTCTTTTTATTAACTTCCCTACAGCTTGTTTTATTTTTTGCGAACCTTTTTCTTTTATTGGTTTTAATGCTTCGGATGCAGTATTATCATTAAAATCACCATGATTGTAATTGTCGCTCATCTATATCTCTCCTCCTTTCCGCCCACTCAAATTTCTTTTCTTTAGGAAATTAAAGATGCTACAGCTATAGATTATTTATTGCCAGTATTGCTACTTCCTCCACCTAAAGTTGGTGGTGCTGGAGGGATATTGTCTAGGTCGTAAATTATATCTGTATGAAGCTTTTGTCCTGGTGATTTTGTTTCAACAATTCTATTACCAGCCTGATATATATCAGTAAAGCCTAAATTTTCTTGACCATGCTTATTATAATGAACAGTTATATTTCCATCTCCTCTAGTAGTTACTTTTTCTATCCCTCTTCGCTTCAGATATTCCATATCTTGATTTTTGTAGGCTTCTTCTATCTTGCTTAAATTTTGTCTATTTGCTTCGCTAAGTTTTTCTCTGCTATAGGTAAATGCAACATTGTTATCAGAAGTTTTAACAACATCAACTACCCCATTTTCAGCAACTTTTGCTTTATCTCTATGAACCACGGTGTTTCCAGAACTAGTTCTTTCAATGCCTAGTATGTTGCCATTTTGGTTAGGATGTATTTTTCCGTGTGCTGTATTAATAGCTTTTTTACCTAAAGTAGATATTTCCCCAGCAGTTTCTTTTCCAGCATTTTTCATAGTTCTAAAGCCAGAGTTCATTAAATTTATCCCCGCTTTAGAATCTCCAGTAGCTCCTACCATTGCCATAGTTAAAGCTGCTCCAGTTCCAACTTTTGCAGCTCCAGTTGCAGTTTTTAATGCTGCTTTACCTATGCTTTTAGCAAAGTCTTTTTTATCACCTTTTTCAATATTGCCAGTATCTTTAAAGAATCTATTGGATAATTTTTCATAATTTGAACTTTCAACACTTATGTTGTCATTGCCATCATTACTACTATCGCTACTAACATCTGCAGAATCTTTTAAATCTGTTTCCATTTTACTAGCTGAATCGAGTGTAGTATTAATATTCGGTGGTGTAGTAGAATGTTCTCTTCTTTCAGGATTCTCTCTAACCCCTGGAATTTTGCTACTATCTTTAGTTTTTATATTGTCTCCAGTGTTAGCATAATGGCTCTCACTACCTTTTTCTCCACCCTTTCCAGCCTTACTACCCATTGTTGCTCCCACAAATCCTCCTACTGCTGATGTTGCTGTTGAGAAGACATTACTTCCTATTTGCCCTACAACTCCACCACTATTTCCAATTATTAACCCTTTAAACCAATTTGTTATTGGGATTAATGCAAATGATATAACAGCCGTTTCAATACCTCTTGTTCCCATTTGAATATTTAAGAATATACTAAGAACAAAAGCATGAAATGATTGTAGAAAAATATTTGCTACTAATTCTCTAATCCAAGCTTCAAATAGTGTTTTACTTTTGTTTCCAAAAGCAATAGTAGCTATAAATAGTGGTGCAGCAGCTATCAATATTGCTGTTGTTAATGCTCTGATTATATATACAAAGTTTAAATATATAGAAATAAACAGATAATATATTTGTAAAAAAGCACCAGCAAAGGTTTGGTAGTCGTTGCTTACGCCTGTAAATCCACCATAATCAGGAGCAGTAGTAGCGAAAATACTTACTATTTTTTCGTTTATATTTATCAATGTGTTTATCACTAAAAGGACCGATATAAGCATAAATCCTGTTATTATTAAATTTTTAATGCCGTCCATTAAAGAAACTCTCATAGCAGGATTTATTGTGGATAGATTCTTTTCGAATAACAGTTTAAGTATTGCAACAGTCAAAATTATCCATGTTATGGCTTGGAAAATCATATGAAATGTAGTAGCCTTTTCCATCCATTCCATTGGCATAATTCCACCATAATATCTACTAGTGCTTCTTGTTTTCTTGTTATAAAGTAATTCATCTATGCTTTGTAGACCTAACAAACTCCTAACTCCGTTTGTGAAGTCTGTAAGAAGTTCTGATATTTTTACTTCTAAGGTTCCAGGTTTTGAATATTCTCCTGTATCCTTAGCTAAATGACCTTTTACCTCATAGGCATAGTTACCTTGCATAGCAATCATTCCTAATGAGATATAATCGTCATAACCTGAATCACTATAATCAAATTCAGGGTTATAAACTGGACTTTTTCTACCATCTTCTAGTGTTTTATCAAGGTATCCTTTTTTCATTCTTGCTATAAATTCATAACTCTCACCAGTATCATTATTACTTACCACTACCTTATCTCCACCGTCAATGTACTTTACATTCCAACCATTATAGGTTCCGCCAGATTCGTTAATTATAACTTTTTCAGATACATCGATTAACTCTTCTACACTTTCATATTTTTTTCCATCATTTATAATTAGTAAAATATCGTTTAATGTTGGAACTAGAGTATTCATAATCTCAAAAGCCCTGTCAATATCTTTGCTCGTTACACTATTTAGGACTTCTAATCCAAGCTTTCTTTCATGTGCTTTTGGAGGGAATGTAAAAGGCATAGAACTTTTACCATTGTTATCGCCTTCTAAATTCTCATATGTTGTAGTTAAACTCCCTCCTAGATATTTCCATAACTGAGCCTCTATATGGTTGCTTTCTGCTTTATGCCATGGATTCTTATCTTTTACAACATTCCCCATGTAAAGCATAGAGTTTTCATCTATTAATACTTGGAAAAAATATGCATTATGTGCATATGTTTTAATAGGCACAGAATTTATTAGCATTAAGACTAATAAAGTTAATATAATAACTCTATTAGTTATTTTGTTTTTCAATCTCATACCCTCCTTTCTCTTTTTTATTTCTGAATTAATCTTTTCCAGTTATTAGTCTTTTCTCATATGGGAAACTTAACGCAAAAGCGACAGAACTTTCTTCCCCAGTTCTTATCAGCATTTCTCCAGTTTTTGCTGATAACAAGAAATTCTTCTCTCCGTTTGATAACTTAAACGTTTCCTGAACTGCATCTATGTCAGATGCATCCTGCCTTAAGAAAATATTCATAGAGGCGTTTGTTAAAACAGCTTTACCTTGCTCACTATTGTAGAACTCTAAGAAGTTTTGTGAAGCAACTAATAATCCTCCATTTCTCTTTCTTATCCTTCTAGCAGTTTTATCTAAGAAAGCTGAAGTATATTCATGTCCTGCCATGTTTTTATTAACAAGCATCCATGCCTCATCTGCTACAATTCTTTTCTTTACCTCAGGATTTTTCTTAATAAACTTTTCCCATGTCCAAGTTAAGGCTATATACATGCCTATTGGTCTTAATATTGACTCTTCTAGTTGACTTATATCAAAGGTAATTAGAGGAGAATTTTTAAAATCTATTTCAGTGGATGTTTGACAGTCAAACATGTCATAAACTCCACCTTTTTTGAACATCTTCAATGCATTTGCTAATCTACGCAATTCTTGGCTCTTTTCTCTTTCAGCGAATTCTACCAACTTATTATGGAAATCTGAAAAAGTAGGCATTGGCTTTTTCTTTCCATGGTGATAAAATTCACCTGTTTCTTCATTGAAATGTGGTTCAGTAATATATAGAGATTTAGGGTCTTCAGTAAATCCTTTATCTTTGTATGTTTCTGCTATTACAGTAGAAACTAAACTTTCTTGCTCCCTAGTAAGTCCTCCAGCCATTACAGCGATTAAGTTCAGAATATCTGATACTTTATCTTTTATTTTTACAATTTTATAACCTGTAGGATTTCCATCGTCATCTGTTTCATCTTCTTCTTCTAAATCAAAAGGATTAATTTTAGTAGGACTATCTGGAGCTATATATACATGAGAACCTCCTAATGCTTTAGTAAGATTTACATACTCACCCTCTGGGTCAATGATTACAGTTCTTATTCCTTTGAGAGTTGAACGCAGAGTTAATAGAGATACAAAGAAGGTTTTTCCTGAACCAGATTTCCCGAATACTGTAAAGTTTGAGTTTGCTAATAGTTTTCTGTTATAAAAATCTACTAAAACTGGTGTTATGGTTGATAAATTAACTCCTATAAAAACACCGTCTTCATGAGATATTTCAGAGTTATAAAAAGGAAAACATGCAGTTAATGCTCCTGAACTAAAGTTTCTATATGCTTCATTTGCATAGTTTTTTCCAAAAGGTAAAACTGATTTATAAACATCATCTTGCTTTAAATAAGCAGGCATTAAGTTTATTCTTCTACCTTTTAGCTTGTTATCCAGCATCTGAGTTTCTTTATCAAGCCCTTCTTCGCTATCTGCATAAAGGTTGCTCATTATCTGAACATAAAATAGGTTTTCGAAGTTTTGTTCAAGTCTTTCTCTTTGTGCATATAACTCCTGAATATTATTTCTAAGTCTAGTAATGTTTCTTATATTGCCTTTTTCCATTTCTGTTGCTAATTGTGCTTCGAATTGAGTAATTTTGTTAGTTAATTCATCTAATGCCCCTCTTTCGTCAGCAGGTTCTACATATATAGCAGTATCCATATCCCCTTCATAATTAAAAATATTATCAAGCCAACCAACTGAAACTACAGAAGGGTATCCATTTAATATGAAAGACCTTACATACTTTTTGCCAACTTTTATATAATCGGGATTGCTTCTATCAAAAGATGGTGGAGCAAATAAATCCTTTATATTTCTAGAACCTCTCCCTAAAACACTTTTATTAGCATCTTGCTTTGAATTAACTTCTTTTTTTATATCAACTTCCTTCTTTATAGTTGTCTCTTTATTGTTATTTTTCTTCTTGTTCTTCTTTTTTCTATTTAAGATTTTCATAACCTTACCTCCTTTTAATTTTTATAATAAGCACCATACTCATCTCTCAATTTATCTAATACTTGTACAGCTTTTTCGTATTCTTTTTTCAATGTATCTGGAATGTCTTTATCTGTTATTTCATTTCTTATCCTTGTTTGTGCTTCATACAAAATCCAGTCCATCTTCATATCATTAGTTAGGTTTTCTTCTGGATTTTTCTCTCCTTGGACTATTAAAGCTAAATGTTCTCCGTTAACTATGTTTTCATAATGAATGAAATTATCTTTGTGATAAGTAGAATAAACTAATTCAACAAGTTCTTTTGTATCAAGTACTTTTGCTTTTACTCCAACAGATGCTAATTGTTCAGCTATTATAGAAGCTCTTTGTCTTACTTCTTTAACTGAGTATTCATATTTCTCTTTATCTGATAATCTTTCTAGGTTTACAGCTTCATTATAGGGAACAATAATATATTTCTTTTTCTGTTTGTTATTGCCTATATAGTCGCTAAGGTTAGACATTTCTCTAAAATAAATGTTTGCATATTCCTCCATTTGAGGATGATTAGTAATAGCAACATCTATATCTTCTTTTAATTTCTCAAGTATTTTTGAGTTATCTAAAATCTTAGTTTGAATAAAAAACACTATTGGAAATGTTAGTGAGTTAACAAATCTTTGGAAAGAAGCTTCTATTATTTCCTTCTCTTTATCTGTTTTTAAATTGTAGTTTGTAGAACTACATTCTAAAATAGCTCTATAATTATGGCCTCCCAAATCAATTACGCCATCTCTTATATCTTTAAAAGGCAAAAACTCTTGAGCTGTTGTTATATCGTCAGAAATAGATGTGTCAAAATTTTGGGGGTCTGTCTTTTTAAGCTGTTTATATACAGCAAAAGCCATTCCCCCTACAACTGCAAAAAATATAAAAGTAACTATAATTACTACTCCTATATTCATATCTCCAAACCTCCTTTTCTTACCAATGATAATCTTTCTTTATGTTGGGCAAATGTTTTGTTTTTTTCTTGAATTTTTGTTTTCTTTTTAAATATTCATAGAGTGTTAAGCCTTTTGGTTTTATAACTACAAAAGGCACTCCTGTTAAGGTAAAAATCCCTCCAATTACTAAGGAAAATTTACCGAATAAAGGGAAAGTTATTACAAACATTACGGCTCCAAGTATAAAACCACCAAGTAGCCAGAAAAATTGATTTATATTTAAGATTCCTCCTATTATTTTTTCTTTTTCGTTTATATCAGGTGGTACAGTATAACTTCTCATTTTTATCCCTCCTTAATTTAGCATTGTGTAAAATATATAAACGAAAAGTGATACTGAGCCTAAAAGTGCAGTAGCTAATCCTGTAACCCATAATCCTCTTATAATCTCAGCTCTTTGTTGAGGATTATCAGCATAAGTTCCAAGTTTAGTAAATTTAAAAATAAATAACAAAAGCATACTTAAAGCTGCTACTGCTGCAATTCCAACGATTACATTTTTATATCTTGCAATTAGCTCATTCCAAGTATCATCTGCTGTTAAATTGTTTTTCTTATCTTCTAATTTTATTAACCCATCTTCTCCTATGCTTAATTTCAACTCAACATCTAAATCGCTTTTTGATGAGTCAGCAAATACCAAAGAATCAAAGAGAAAAACAATTATAAAAACTATTATTGCGATAAAAATCAGTTGCTTCTTTTTTAAGCTAAAGGCAAACATAGGCTTCTTCACTCTCCTTTACATTTAAGTTTTAAACAAAAACTATTTTTAGCTTTTACTATGTAGTGCTTTGTAGTGCTATGGAGTATATTCAAATAATTGCTATTTCTATAAAATGTTATCTTTGTAACAAAAACCCCAATTTAACTATGGGGTTTTTGTTATACAGCATTGTAGAATATACCAGTGATAATTGCTACGGCTCCAAGCCCAGCTGCTGCTATTCCAGTCCACAAAACACCTACTAAAGCTTGTGAACGAGCTGAAGGATTACCAGCAGATGCTCCTAATTTTAAGAACTGTATAATAAACAGCACAACCATAGTTACTGCTCCTACTGCAGCAATACCAGTTATAAAGCCTTTATATTTATTAAGTAAAGTTTGCCATGCGTTGCCATTAGCTTCTGACTCAACAGTCATTTTAGCGTTTCCACCTTCACCAGATACGTTAATGTTAAAGTCACTAAATAGGTTTTTAGTGCTTTTATTTCCACCACCTTCTGCAAAAACTTTTGTTGGGCTAAGTACAGACATAATAGCCATAGTTAGCATTATTAATAGAACTATAGAAACAGCTTTTTTACTTTTCATCATGTCTCTTTTCACCTCCTTTAAATGACATTAGCAAATAACATCAATGCTTATATATTATATGTTATTTTCTTTTTCATAATTACTATATGTAATACTCATAGAAATTATATATTATAAGCATGTTGTTTCTGATGAGTATAATTAATGAAAATATTTACTCAAACCCATTTTCTTTTGATTTAAATTTGTTTTATGCGAGTTATAAAAACGATGAAGTTGGCTAATTAATTTCATGAAATGAAGGTAAAATAATAGACAGCCATTAATGGCTGTCTATGTTTTATTTGGCTTTATTTATTAAGTTCTTTAAGTAAAGATATTCCTGTTCAACTCTTTTGATATATTTTGTAGCCTCACCATACTTTTTAAAACCAGCTACACCTTTATTGTATGAGCTTAGAACATATCTATCTAGTTTACTAAAAATCCCTCCCTCCTTTACCTCACTACTAATTCCTTGATTTCTCCAATCTTTATAGAGTTCATTTAATATATGTGTTCCCCATCTAATATTTACATACGGGTCCAATGGGGCGTTTTTAGTTTGCAAAGTCTTTGCAAGATTTTTGTGATTTACTTTGTTGATTTGCATATATCCATAGTTAGACCCATTACCTATTGCTTTACTGTTAAATTGGCTTTCGTGTTTTATTAATGCTAGTATTTTTAGATAATCCAAACCTTTTTCTTTGCAAATATTGTAAAGGTATTCTTGGTGTTCTTTTGCCATATTTATATCTTTTAGATATATAAATATATCTTTATTTTCTTCCTTATTATCAACTTTTGCTATATTTGTTTCTGCTTTAGTTCCTGTTTGATTTTCTATTATATTTTCCTGATTACTTTCTGTGTTAGGAATAAATTTGCAGTAACAATTCACTTGTTGATTGTTTTCTGTCTTTATTGAAACATCTTCTTCTACCTGTTGTTCTACATATGCTGACGAAGCATTAACATCAGATAACATCAAAAATGTCGAAAGCCCAACTCCTAAAGATATGGCGATAATTTTCGCATTCCTGCGTATACTTGTCATTTTAAAACCTCCTATTAATTCAATCTTTTAAAACTTCTATTATTTTTTATCACCTCATCCTTTGAGTAAGGTTACTTTTATGATAGACTATGTTATCATAAATTGTGACTATTGTCAATTATCTATATTATTATTGCTTATATGTTATGTATATTTTGCATATAATCACTACAAAGAAAAGAAAAGGGAAGTCTGATTGGGCTTATTATTATTAATTAAAAAGGAGGAAGAAATAATGAGAATTGTGAACAAGAAGAGATTTGTTTCTTTCATGTTATTTGTTTTAGTGGTATTTTTCTTGCTTACTTCAATAATTGTGGAGGCTGCACGAAACATAACTCTTCAAATTGCAAGAGTTTCAGAAGAATTAACAGAAGCTGAAATAGATTTTATCGAGGATAATTTTGAGAAGGTTAAAGTAACAGTTTCTAAGGGAGATACTTCATGGACTATCCAAAGCTCTCTTACTCCTAATTATGATACAAGGCAAGTTTTATATTTGACTGGAAAATTAAATGGAAAAAGTATGGGGAATATAAAAGCAGGAGAAACTTTAATTTTCTTAAAAGAAAGAGAGGGCAATTAAATAAATGCCCTCTCAATTTTTTCAAAAACTAAAATCTACATTAACAGTTGCTTCCACTTTTACAGTGCCTGGGTTCAATGGCATACTATCAATAGTAGATGTAGCTTTTCTGATTGTATCCACATTGTTTTCTAAATACCTAATAACAAGCTTTAAGAAAATATTGCTTATAGTTTATATAAATTGCTCTCGGTACATATAATATATGGCTATCATAAAAATAGAAAGGAGAATGAAAGTGCAAGTAGTTAAAAGAAACGGTAATCTTGTTGAATTTCAAAGAGAAAAAATAGTAGATGCGATACTAAAAGCTATGTTAAGAACTGAAAAAGGAATTGATGAAGAAATAGCATGGAGTATTGCAGAAGATATTGAAATGGAATTTGAAGAATCTGATATTATTCCTACTGTAGAAAGTATACAGGATAGAGTTGAGGAATTATTAATAGATTATGGTAGATTTGATGTTAGTAGGGAGTATATTTTATATAGAGAAAAAAGAGCCAAATTAAGAGAATATGGCTGGAAAATGAGTGATTTGCAAAGAGATATATATGAAAAGAAATATAGATTTAATGGTGAGAGTTTTGATGAATTTCTAGAGAGAGTAAGTAATGGTAATGATTTTATTAAAAAAGCTATCAAAGATAAAAAATTTATGCCAGCAGGAAGAATATTGGCTAACAGAGGTTTGCAGAAATATGGCAAGAAAGTTACCTACTCAAATTGTTATGTACTACCAAAGACTGAAGACAATATTGAAAGCATCTTTGATACCGCCAAACATATGGCCAGAACATATTCATATGGTGGAGGTGTCGGTGTAAACTTATCAAATTTAAGACCTAAGGGAGCAAAGGTCAATAATGCAGCTAACAGTACCACAGGGGCTGTTTCTTTTATGGAGTTATATTCATTAACTACTAGTTTAATAGGTATGAGAGGCCGTCGTGGTGCATTAATGATAAATCTCGATATTTCTCATCCAGATATCATTGAATTTATTGATATAAAAAATGATTTAAACAAAATAAATTCTGCTAATATATCTGTAAATGTTACAGATGATTTTATGGAATCTGTTATTAACAATAAAGACTATGAATTATATTTTAAAACAGATGCTACTGGAGAAGAAATTAGAAAAACAGTAAATGCTAAAGAATTGTTCAAAAAAATCGTTTATAACAACTGGAAGATGGCTGAACCTGGTGTTCTTTATATAGATAGGATTAATTCATGGCACTTATTGAGTGTAGATAGCGAATTTGAATATGCTGGAGTTAATCCATGTGCTGAAGAACCTCTTCCTGCGTTCGGCAGTTGTAACTTATCTTCTATTAATTTAAGCGAGTTTGTAATAGACCCTTTTACTGATAATGCAAAATTTGACTTTGATTCCTTCAAAGTCATGGTTAGGCATGGTGTTATTTTCCTAAATGAAATACTTGATGAAAATATGTTATTACATCCTTTAAAAGAACAAAGAGAGATGTCTAAGAATTACAGACAAATTGGCTTAGGAATTATGGGGTTAGCTGATATGTTTATAAAGATGGGAATTAGATATGGAAGCAAAGAATCTATTGATTTGATTCATCGAATCGGATATATCATGATAAATGAAGCTTTAACTCAATCAGCTTTACTAGCAAAAGAACATGGTCCTTTCCCAAAATATAATGCTGATGCTGTTTTATCATCCCCATTTTTAATAGCCAATGCAAAAAAAGAAACTTTAGAGTTGATTAAAAAATATGGCCTTCGAAATTCTCAACTATTAACAATTCCTCCAACAGGAAGCATATCAACTTTAGTTGGATGCAGTAACGGAGTGGAACCTATATTCCAAATATCCTATACAAGAAAAACACAATCACTATACAACGAAGACACTTATTATACTGTCTTTACGCCAATAGTGAAAGAATATATGGATTTAAAAGGAATATATGAAGTAGATAAACTACCAGATTATTTTGTTACAACTGCTAATTTAGATTATAGAGAAAGAATAAATGTGCAAGCTGCATGGCAGAGATATATAGATGCTAGTATTTCCTCTACTGTAAATGTACCAAATGATTTCACTCCACAAGAAGTTGAGGATTTGTATATGTATGCATGGTATAAAGGACTTAAAGGGATTACTATTTATAGAGATGGTTGCGAAAGAAGTGGGATACTAATTACAGATAAAAAACAACAAAGTAGAATAGATAAAATTGATGAACTGAAGAGAGAACTAGATATGTTAATAGTAGAAGAGCTTAAAGAAAATCCTAATAGATGTCCTATGTGTGGAGGAAACTTAATTCATAGTGGAGGATGTTCAGAATGTCAGGACTGTGGATATAGTCCATGCTCTATATAATTGATAAAAAGCTACTTAAATACTTAAGTAGCTTTTTATATTTTACATGCCAAATGTGTATTATAAATAAAGTTATTAAAGGAGGGATTTATATGAAAAAATATAGATTATTTACAGTATCAATTGTTGTATTAGTATTATTATTTGCATTTCAATTAACAGTTTTTGCAGCTGGAGAACATGAGATTATAAATGATGAGACTAAGGAAAAAATAGATGATTTTAAAACAGAAATTGGTTCTATTACGAATGTAATTTTAGCTTTTGTTTCTGTAACATCAGTTTTGATTTTTATTGTACATTTTATAAGACTAGCAAATTCTTATGACCATCCATTTTTAAGGAGAAAAATTCAAGAGGATATAGCTACTACAGCAATAGTCACTGGACTTATTGGAGCTATTGGACTTGTTTCAAAAATTTTCTTAGGCATATTTATGTAAAAAAGATGGCAGAAAGTATAAGTAATACCTGCCATCTTTTTTTATGAAGGTTATGGTAAAAATGTAGTTGCTTTTATTTCTTGTAATACATTTCTTTCTTCTGAATATCTTAAAAATGCTCCCATTTCATATAATGGTTTTTTAACTCTTTCATCTGTTGTTACCCTAAATCTTCTTATCTCTGTGGCTTCAGTCATTAGTTGACTTGATTCCAATGCTGTCATATCTGAGTCTGCAAATAGAAATAGTACTGGTGGAGTTGGAGCGTCATAATAATATTTTTTCCAAGCATTACTTTGCATTAAACTCTCTAGTTTAAAGGCCTTATCTCTGAAATGTATTGGGAAATCATAGGTCCTTACTATTTCTCCGATGAAATAACTATTATTTCCTCCAATTTTCAAACACATATCAAAAGACGGGATAATAACTTGTTTGCCTATATTCATTTTTGGCTCTAAAGTAAAGAATACAACTTTATCTGGAATTGTTTTTATAAGAGATAAGTAGAAATTCGTTACAGCTAAATTTTTGTTAATAATTTCAGAGGCTTTCATGTTTTCTGTAGTATACCAATCTGATGTATCTTCATTTGAATAATTTGCTAATAAATATCTACCCCCTAGGTCTAAACAAAATATTTCCAATGCTTCTGGAGCTATCTTATCGGCCGTTAAATCCTCTGTTAGCATAAACTTATTAAGAATTCTATAGTTAACTAATTTATTAAGTCTATTATTTATGTTATTAATAGAACTCATTTCTTCGTTTTTATTTCTGTTTAACACTTCCAAATAAGAATATATCTGCTCTAATGTAGCAAATCTAAATTTAAACAAAAATTTAGCTATTTCTAAATCTCTATCTGTAATAACCCCATTATTTTTCATTTTTATAATTTCTTTTTGGCCTATACTGAGAGTAAAAGCATTTTGAAAAACTTGTTTAAGGCCTTCTTTTATTTCAGTAATATTATCCCCTTTCATTAAGTGCAAACAACTCACCCCCTTTCTTTTTTAATTTTATTTTCTGTTTTAACAAAAGAAGCCTAATTAAAAATAGGCCTCTTTTGTCGCTGCATTTTAGTTTAGTATTCTAACTATTTTACCTCTTACTCTTTTTTTATCTTCTTGAACTTGAGTGATTCTAAAAGAAACCTTAGTTCCTTCTTCTATTTCACCGATTAATGGTATTGGACAAAGTGCATCAAGTCCAGGTGCAATTGTTACATATGCTCCCCATGGCTTGATTCCATTAACAACTCCTAATACTACTTGGTCTCTTTCAAAAGCATCAAAATTCATAACTGTTTTTAATTCATATTTTTCTACTGCTTCAACTCTTAATCTTTTGTTTTCAGATACATTTTGAAGCTTAACTTTTATTTTGTCTCCTACTTTTAAAACATCTCCGACTTTTACATAATCATCACTAAAATCAATATTTCTAAGGATAGCATAAATTCCATTAATTTCCACATAGGCACCATATCTAACTATGCCAGTAATGGTAGCTTCAAAGATTTCTCCATTCTTTAATCTTTCTATTATTTCTTCTTCCATTAATTCTTGAGCTTCTTTTCTTGAGCAATAAACAATATTATTTTCTTCATCAACTTCTTTAACTGTAAAATAAATTTCTTGTCCTACAAATCTTACTAAACTCTTCCACTCCATTTGATAATCTACTTCTTCTCTTGTTATAATCCCTTTAATGCCTTCTAAATCCATTAATAACATTTCAGTATCTAATTCTTCATCATACTGCGTTAAAACTACTAACCCCTTTAATATTTTTTTATCTTCCATAGCATTTATATATTTTCTAAGTTCTTTTTCCATATTATTTAAACCTCTCCTTTCTTTTAGTTAATTTTTAGTAATTTTTTTATTTTATCTAAAAAACCAACCTGTGGTTCTTCTTCCTCATTTTCTTCTACATAATTAAGTATGGGAGCTTTTACATCTTCCCTATTTTCTTTTAAATCGTATGAATAATTGCTTTTTCTATATTGAGCATTCCTAGGTGGCTTAATGCTAATCATAATAAGATTGTCATCTTCATCTATGTCATCACCCTCTTCTTCACCCCTTTCCTCATGTTTATCACTATGGATATCATCATTCAAATCTTCTATTTCTGATTTCTCTAAATAAATGGAATCCTGATTATCATACTCAGTTTCAATTATGAATTCTTCTGTGTTTGACTCACTACTAATCTCGAAAACTATATCACCAAATTCTTCTTCATCTGATGAACTTAGACCTAACAAATCATCTTCACAACCTGATTCAACAATAACTATACTTTCATTAGATTTTTCCTTATTTGTATCAAAGCTCTTTTGCTGTTCAACTTTTTCTTCTGCTGTTTCATTTGCCAATTCAGCATTTTCGTTGTTAGCCTTTTTTTCTATTAGCTTTTCTATCTTCTGCCACAAAAATGCTGGTTGAAAAGGCTTTTTTAAGAAATCATCAGCTCCAGCTTTGAAAGCTTCTTTTTTTGAATCATAAACGCCTGTTATCACTATAATGCTTGCTGATGGATTTATACTTTTTATTTCTTTGATAGCTTTTATTCCATCCATTTCAGGCATTTTAATATCCATAGTAACTAAATCAGGCTTGTACTTTTTATACATCCTAATAGCTTCTAAGCCATTTTTTGCTTCTCCTATTACTTCACAACCAAATTCTTTTAATTCCTTTATGATTAGCTCTCTCATAAAGTAAGCATCATCAACTACTAAAACTTTCAAGTTTTTACCTGTATCCATATATTTAGAAGCACCTCCCCTCTCTGCCCTTTGTAGAAAGGACAAGCCCTTATATAGTACAAAACAGAAGGTTTTACCTTCTGTCTTATCATTATCCTATGTGAACTGCTCTATTTTTTATTGTCTCGCCTGGCGAACTATTCTCTTTCTGGAAATTCCATATGCCAGTTGTAATATCCTGTATCTGGATTTTTTTCGTATCGCAGAATTGCATCAAATTTATTTCCTTTCTTGCTTACTAAGCCACTAACATATGTTTTTCCAGTTGTGAGTAGCTCTCTAACCATTTTTTTAGTTGGCTTCTTTTTCATGGATGCTAAATATCTATCATTTTTCCAAATAGCAAAATTACATCCTTCTTTCCAGCCACTACATCCATAAGCTTTAGAGTTTTCTATAATTTGCTGTCCACATTCTGGGCAAATTCCTAGAACCTCAATATCATCATGTTCATAGTTATTATCCATATACAACACCCCTTTCTTATCATTTTTAATTTTCTCCACTGATTCTTCTGTGAATTTGAATATAAAATTGAGAAATTCTTCTTTTGACACTTTCTCTTTTTCTATATCTGTCAAAGTTTTCTCCAACCTTCCAGTGTATTCTAGGTCAAGGAGTTCTTTTACTGGGAAAACTTCAACTAATGATTTTCCTAACTCAGTGCAAATTAATGACTTCCCCTTTGCTTTTATATATCCAGCAGTTTTTAATTTTTTTATTGTATCTGCTCTAGTAGCAGGGGTTCCAATACTAAAGCCACTTAAAACTGATTCCATTATTTTTTCATCATCATTTTGACTCACTTCATTATATCCCTTGCCTGCAGTTTCCATAACTCGAAGCAAAGTTTTTTCTGTATGGTGTGCAGGAGGCTTGGTTTTGTGAGCAGTAATGCTTAGTTTATCAATACTTACTAATTGATTTTCGGACAGTTTTGGTAGGATAACATCCTTACTAACATTTTTCTGCACTTTCTTCCAACCTTCCACTACAACTACTTTTCCTCTTGTTATAAAAATACCTTCTATATCTTGATTATCTATTTTTGTTTCAACTGTTGTTTCTTCGTACTCTGATACAGGCATAAATTGCATAATAAATCTATCTTTAATTTCTTCGTATAATATGCTTTCGTCTTTGGTTAAACCACTTGGAATTATATAGGTTGGAATTATTGCACTATGACCTTCAACTTTTTTATTGTTAAAAACTCTTTTTGATTTCGTAAATTTTATTTCATTTTCATAAGGAAGACCCTTTTTAAGCGTATTTAATACTTTTTCAGCCCTTCCGACTAAACTTTCTTCTAATGCAATAGATGCTGTTCTTGGGTATGTTATATATTTTTTTTCATATAGCGATTGAGCAACTTTTAAAACTTTATCTGATGTCCATCCTGAATATTTTGAGGTTATATGTCCCTGTAAGCTTGATAAGTTAAATAAATATGGAGCATATTCTTCCTTTTTTACTGTATCTATTCTGGAAACAATAGCTTTATTGCCTTTTGCTTTTTCAACTATTTTCTCTAAATCTTTTTTGTTATCAAACTTATCATTTTTGTTTTCGTAGTAAACTCCCTCATATACTTCATCATTATTAGTAATAAACCTACCATTTAACTTGTAATAATCTTTGCTTTTGAAATTCTCTATTTCTTTATCTCTGTCATAAACGATTTTTAAAGTTGGCATGATTACCCTACCAATGTTTAGCACTTTTGATTGTTCTTCCGAGCTTTTTATTTTTGATTTGTATCTTAATGTAGCGACGGAGGTTAAATTTATTCCAATCACCCAATCAGCCCATTGCCTTGATATTCCAGCATCAGAAATAGGTTTTAATTCGCTATTTAATTTTAAGTTTTTTAATCCCCTCTTAACTTCATCTGGAGTCCATTCATTAAGAAGCATTCTATAAATTGGCTTTTTTATCTCTAAATAATTAAATATTATATCTGCTATAATCTGACCTTCTCTATCATAGTCACATGCAGATATAACAGAATCTACATCTTTTCTATTTATTAACTTTTTGATTGTATTTAATTGCTTCTTTGCCCCACTATCAGCTTTGTTCTTATTTTTAGAACTTGATTTAACTTTGTATTTAAATACCTCAGGAATAAATGGAAAATTATCTATCTCCCATTTAGCCATTTTTTCATCATAATCTTTTGCATTATAAAGCTCTAATAGATGTCCAAAGGCCCAGGTAATTAAATATTTGTCGCCTTCAAAATAACCATCTTGTCTTTTCTTTATATTTAAAGCATCAGCTATATTTTTCGCAACTGATGGCTTTTCTGCAATCACAACTTGCATAATAGCCCTCCTCTATTTTTATTGATTATATTCATCTCTTTATTTATTTATTGACTATAGTATACCATAGAAATCAAAGTATTACAATACCTACAAAATCCAGCTTGTATGCGGTTTCTATTAATAATCTATGAAGTTGTTTAAGTAACTTTATGGAGTTATGTGAACTAGCCCACTATATATAGTCTATATCTCTTGACATTGTGGACTATATATAGTATACTTATACTAAGATAGAATTGGAGGTGCTATTTAGTGCAAGAAATAGTTGTTGATGCTCACACTCTGTTTTTTGCCTTCAAATATGCTTTAGGAAGAAAAAGTGCTGCTCCTTCTATTGTCATGACAGCCATAATAAAAAACATGGAAAAATTAAGCGATGTTGAATTAAGAAGATATATCAAAGAAATCGAAGAATGTAAAGATTATGGGCTGGATACTGATAAAGAAAATTGGCTAAGTTTAAAAAAAGATTTGGAGGCTGAATTAGAATTTAGGAATAGAAAATATTAGATTGATTTTATATCTTTAAAATAAGTAAAAACACTTGTTTTTGTACAGTTATTATGTTATAATTTCTAACAAATGGAATATACTAAAAATAAATTAAGTTGAAATATATTACATAGCTGAGGTGCTAGAAAGACTACATTTATATATGCATATATGATAAAAATTGTTTAAAATTTTGTTTTGAAATTGTCTTTCTAACTATCTACTTCGGTTATCAATCTGACTTGTTCACCACGAAAAATTGAATAGGCAAATATTTTTTGAGGTGCCAGAAAGACTACATTATATATAACATAGTAGATTAAAAGATGTCTTTCCTCTTTTTCCTCACAAAAATATTGCAATTTAAAGGTGGAGCTAATAATATTAGAATCGTGTTAAAGCGTGTCTATATGTTGCAAAATATATTTTTTGCTTTCATGTAAATAAGAGCTCTACTTTTTGACATTTAAATTTGCTTTATTTTTGTGAAGCAAATTTTTTTATTTTATCGTAAATGAATTGCTTCCTATCAAGGAATAGTCAATTGTCTTTATAACACAAAAGGAGGTGAAAGTCAATGTTGGTAAACAAAGCATATAAATTTAGAATTTACCCAACTAAAGAACAAGAAATCCTAATCACTAAAACTTTTGGTTGTAGTCGATTTGTGTTTAACCACTTTTTAGCAAAATGGAATGAAACCTATCAAGAAACAGGTAAAGGATTAACTTATAACTCTTGTTCCTATCAATTAACACAGCTAAAGAAAGAACTTGTTTGGTTAAAAGAGGTAGACAGCATTGCTTTGCAGTCATCTCTTAAAAATCTTGCTGATGCTTATTCTCGCTTTTTTAAGAAGCAAAACGATAAACCACGTTTCAAGTCTAAAAAGAATCCTGTACAATCCTATACGACTAAATACACAAATGGAAATATTGCTATTATTGGTAATAAGATAAAACTTCCTAAACTTGGATGGGTTCGTTTTGCGAAAAGTAAAGAAGTCGAAGGTCGTATTCTCAATGCAACAATTAGACGTAATCCAAGCGGAAAATATTTTGTATCCATTCTTGTAGAAACAGAAGTTCAAGAATTACCTAAAACTGACTCTGCTGTTGGCATAGATGTCGGCTTGAAAGAATTTGCTATTCTTTCAGATGGAACGATTTACTCTAATCCTAAGTTTTTTCGAAGATTAGAAGAAAAATTAGCAAAAGCACAACGTATTCTTTCTAGGCGTACAAAAGGTAGTTCTAATTGGAATAAGCAACGAATTAAAGTAGCACGCATTCATGAAAAAATTGCTAACGCCAGAAACGATTACTTGCATAAAATCTCTACCGAGATTGTCAAAAACCACGACATTATCGGCGTAGAGGATTTGCAAGTAAGCAATATGTTGAAGAATCATACGTTAGCAAAAGCCATTAGCGAAGTATCATGGTCACAATTTAGAACGATGTTGGAATACAAAGCAAAATGGTATGGAAAGCAAGTTGTCACTGTAGCGAAAAATTTTCCATCCAGCCAACTTTGTTCATGCTGTGGCTATCAAAATAAAGACGTTAAGAATCTCAATCTTCGTGAATGGGAATGTCCGTCATGTGGGACACATCATGATAGAGATATTAACGCAAGCCTAAATCTTCGCAATGAAGCATTGCGATTAACCGTAGGGACTACGGGGATAGCCTACTAAATATTCGCTCGATAGAGCAAAGTTCGTAGGAATCTCCCACTTCTAAGCGAAGCGAAAGTGGGAGTAGTTCAAAAAACAAAAATGACCACATTATGTACTTATTAAGGTATAAATTAAGAATTTTTGTGTATTAGCAATATTATCGTGGGAGGGATTTTGTGCGAAATTACGAAAAAGTTAGCAGGATGAATAGTGGTATAAAAACTAATTATGAAGGTGGAATTGGTTATCAAATGAATCTGGAGGAAAGATTAGCAGAATTCTTTTCCCTTGGTTTGCTAAATGGAAACTTTTATCAATCAGAAGAAGATGTTCTAAATCATTCCAGGAATCTATTTGAAGAGGCTTTAGAGAAATGTCCTGTATATGCTACTCAATGTGCTATTTATGGGAATAATATAAATTCGTTAAAACTTGTTCCTATGGTATGGTTAGTTTATTTATCTACTTTAGAAGACAAAACATTATTTGAGAAAGCATTTCCTAAAATAATTAAGAATCCTAAAATGCTTCATGACTTTATGGAGATAGCAAGAAAGTCAGGAATACGGCAAGGTTTAGGAAGAAATATAAAGAAAGTAATGAATCATTGGTTGGTGGATAATCTCAATGAATATCAAGTTTCTAGAAACAAAACTAAACTAAAAGAAATAATAAGGGTTACTAGACCTAATAACAAAGATGAAGTTTTTCAGAATTATATGAGATATATTTCAAGAGGAGAATTAACTTTTCCAAGAGCTCAAGCTTTAAAAATGGTAACAGATGATTTATTAAATAATGTAATCACCCAAAATACAATTGAACTTATAAATAAACATAAATTGCAATTAGAAGAATTAAAGCACAGCATAATGAATTTATCTCAAGAAAACAAAAAGCTCTTATATGGAGAAATATACAAAAATTTAAATTATGCAGCACTTATATTAAATCTTGTAGCATTGGAGAGAGTTTTTGCAATTGAAACAATAGATGTAAAAGATGCTAATCAATATGGAGAGTTTGAACATAAAAAAATTGTTGAAACTGATATTCCTGACCATATTCTTTATATGATAGTTGATAGAATAAAAAATGTAGAATCTTATAAGAAATCAAATATGCTCCCATTTGCACTATTTAATGTTTATAATCGATTATCCGTTCCAGAGTTTAAACATGCAGTTGCAGATGTTCTAAAAATGATAGCAAAGGACTCATTTTGTATAGATGAAAGTATTGACATAATGGTAGTTGTAGATACATCTTCATCCATGGAATACAATTATATTTCGAATACTTTAAGTTGTATGGATATAGCAACAATGTTTGGAGCAATGATTAAAAAGTCTCATACAAACACCAATGTATATGCAGTAGCAACAAATATTGAAAAGGTTCCTTTAAGAAAGCAAGATGATGTCTTTACTATGGCAGATACAATAGCAGGAATGTGTGTAGGAAATGGGACTTATTTTGAACAAATAATAAGAGAATATAAAGAAGAAAATTATATTATTCTAATTACTGATTCGGAACAAGCCGATAATTTAGAAAAGGAATGGAAAAAGATTAATAAGGAAACAGATAAGAAGAGATTGATTGTATGGCAACTAGCTAATTATGAAACTAAAATATCAGATGATAGTTCAGTAATATATCTGGCTGGCTATTCCGATGAGTTATTATCTTTAATAAAGAATTTAATCGAAGGGAAAACTGGCCAAATAGATGAAATTAAAAAAATTACGATTTAAATGTTTTGGATTTTTATCGTAAATAAACAACCTAAAACCTTATCCATCAACAAGGTAAATTAGCAGGATTGTATTAAAGGAGGGGTGTTTATGAAAGTTAAAAACAATAGGTACAACAAAAAATTAAGATATAGGACTCACCATGAGCTTAATGAGGATTTTACTAATTATAGATTATGGTTGTTCTGGTTTGCTGTTGCAGCTGTAATTATAGCAGTATTAGGAAATTTAGGATTTATATATCCTTCAATAAAACCTTTTGAATTTGCTATTTTCTTAATTTCTATGTTTTATCTATTCATTGTGAAACCATTAATTATGAGAGGAAAAATAACTGCTTTTTACAGAAGAAGTTACAAGGGATTATCTTTAATCGCTACAATATATACAAGAGTAGCCATGATTGCAACAGGAAAAGTTCTCGGCACTTGCCTTTTCTACATTGTATTTACTAGAGATATAGATTATATAATGGAACTTTCACAATATCTTTTTCATCCTTTTCACCGTGTTTACAGCACAATTGCAGTAGCTATATCTCTTCTACTCTTTTTCTTGATGTTTTATCAAGATAGATATGTTACTATACGAGAATATTCAAATGAAATAAATTACAGAATAAAAGAATTAAATTTTGGACTTAGAAGTGCAGTTGAAAACTTTATGGCACAAAAAGATAAAGAGTATGGAATTAAAGAATTTAATGGAATGTATTACGATTATGAAGAGCAAAAACATCAAAAAGAAAACAAAAAGAAGACAAAGGAAAAATCAGAATCAGAGAAAAACGAAACCTTATTAAGAAGAAGTTCTAGAAGCTAAATATACTAATAAACAAAGGGGGTATCTTGTATTGAGAAAAACTGTTTGGTTTCAAGAGCTAGAATCTAAATATAAATCAGGAATAAGTAATTTCTTTATAATGACTGGGAATATAAATGACTATCCTGTTCCTAATTATTTATTTAAAGATTATTTATTTGATATGCTTCATGATTTAGGTATGGAAGAAGTAACAGAGTTTAGTTTAACAAAAGGTTTTAAATGGGAAAATCAAAGCATGAGTACAAATAGAATTTTTTATCTTGTTGATGCAATAACTTCAAAGGATAAAAAAAGAGCTATTGTTTGCACTCATCCTGAATTTTTGTTTCCTAATGCACCTGCTGAACAATTAGTAAGAACTGCTGCTATGGATTTTATCACTCTTTATGATGCCGTAAATAGTAAAGAATTTATTAAATCTGATAATATATTAATATTTTTAACTGAAAGTAAGTATTCTATTAACAATAGATTTTTTGGTGCAAATACAAGGAGTCATTTAATAGAGGTAGGCTTCCCTACTGAAAGTCAAAGATTAGAATTTGCAGAGTATCTTGAGAAGACTTCTCGTTCTAAACCAAAATATGAAATTAGTTTAAATGAATTTGCTAGACTTACAGCTGGATTAACTCTGGTTGGAATGGAAGATATATATCTTCAAGCTGAAGCATTAGGAGTCCTAAAGAAAGAATTTATAATGGAAAGGAAAAAAGAATTAATTAGCAAAGAATATGGAGAAGTAATAGAAATACTTGATGCTGATGGTTTTACTTTTGATGACTTTGCTGGTCAAGAACATCTTAAAAAATATCATAAAGAAGCAATAATTAATCCTATGCTTAAAGGCCAAACTGATATTGTCCCTAAAGGATTGCTTTACACTGGACCACCTGGAACTGGGAAAACTCATTTTGCTAGATGTTTGTCTGGAGAAGCTGGCATTAATTTTGTAGAACTAAAAATGTCAAAAATATTAGATAAGTGGGTCGGCGAATCAGAAAAAAGATTTGAAAAAGCCCTTACCTGTATAAAGTCAATTGCTCCTGTGGGTGTATTCATTGATGAAATCGACCAAGCTTTTTCAAGGGGCGAAAATGAATCAAATGCAGTTAGTAGAAACCTATTCGGTATGTTTTTATCTGTTTTATCTGAACCTAAACATAGAGGACAAATTATTTGGATAGGTGCAGCTAACTATCCTAATAGAATAGACGAGGCCTTAAAACGAACAGGAAGGTTTGATAAGAAAATGCCTTTCTTGCCACCAAATAAAGATGATAGAATTAAAGTAATGAAAATACATCTAAATAGAGCTAAATTAAAAAACAATATAACAGAACCTGAGTTTGAAGCTTTAGCTGCATTAACAGATAAATATACTCAAGCAGAACTTGAAGGAATAGTTGTAAAAGCTTTAGAACTTGCTATCAGAAAAGGTAAAAATGAAATATTATTTGAAGATATGAAACTTGCTACTGAATTAATAGTAACTACTCAGAATAAGAACATAGACGAAATGATACAAATAGCAATAAATGAATGCAATGATTTAGAATTTCTGCCAAAAGAATATAAAAAATCTTGATTTCTTAATATAAGCTTCCCCAATAACATTTTTGTCAAATAAAAATATCGGATATAAGCAATTGCATTATACTTATAATCCGATATTTATTATTTTATATTTAATGAACCTCTCCCACTGTCACTGCGTTTAGAAGTGGGAGTTTCTTGCGTATCGAATATTAGCTATTTTCTAATACACGCTTAACACAAGTGGGTTGGCCACAAACCTCACCCAATCCTTCGGATTGTTTGCAAAAACCCTCTAT
>Ga0208938_1000140_pt1 | contig 67765 bp, 62 predicted proteins | sample AD_UKC125_MetaG_FD_184434 | JGI IMG/M metagenome (GOLD analysis project Ga0208938, IMG submission 184434) | Active sludge microbial communities of municipal wastewater-treating anaerobic digesters from USA - AD_UKC125_MetaG (SPAdes) (version 2) | ecosystem: Engineered > Bioreactor > Anaerobic >... | reverse complement strand
GTATTACAATAGTATTCACAAGAGATCCTCCTTTTCAAAGGTTTTTGATGGTGATTCTATTGTATCAAAAAGTGAGGATCTCTTGTTTTTTTATCCTTAAAATGTCCTACAATTATTTTACACTATGCTATATTTCGATATAAAACCTTATAAAGTTTATAATGAAAATTTTATTCTTCATTTCTACTTTTTATTTATAAATCCATTACCTGTTTTTTAAAAAATTGAATTTTGCCTTATATAAAAATAGATAAAAAAACGGCTTTACTGTTTTAAAACAGTAAAGCCGTTTTTTATCTTGCTTTTTTTTGCTTAATGCAATACAAGGCAATTTTCAACAGTCACTTTATTACTGTAGTCCGATATTCTATTACCATTTTCATCTACAATTGCTACATAGTAATCATAACTTCCCCATATGGAAATTGTATAAAACATATTAAATGGGGTTTCTGCCACCTTTACAGGCTCACCCGGCAAACATGAACACTTCATGTATATTCCGTAGCGTGTACCCGGTACCCCGCTATGATCCCATCTAAGCTGTACTATTAACCCTATTCTGAAAGACTCTCTAAAATTTTCAGGTGCCTTTAAATAGGCTTCAACAGTTACAGCATCACTGAAGGCTGATATTCTCTTTCCTCTTCCGTCAACTAATGCTATGTAATAATCATATGTACCCGGCAGACTCTCTAAAGTAATTTGAGGCTCCTCTATCTCTGCCACCTTTTCAGGAAGGCACGTAGAACCAGGTTTTCTTCTGTATATTCCATATCTTCCTCCAGGTATCTCATCCCATGCAAAATCAACGGACAAACCGTCTATATTGGTCACTTTGAAATTCTCAGGAGCTTCAGGTAAAAGTCCCACTGAAGTGAAAGCTTCTATTACAGTGTTAATATCATACTGGTCATAATAAATGTTCTTTTTGCCTTTAATAGAAGTATGACTATACTTTTCATCTTCAAATAGATTGACAACAGCAACGGCATAGCTTGCAAAATCCTTTAATGATGAGTAGGGCACAATATAGCCGTCAGTCATAGCACTGTAAAATATATTTGCAAGTTTGCTATAACCTATTCCTTTAATTTCTCTGCCATTGTGGCTGCCGCCTTCCGCAATAAGATATGCTGCCTTTGTAATAACTCCTCCCCCTTTATGTGGTATAAAGGGATCCATTTCTAAAACACCACTGTAATGTGTAATTTCAGGATATGCAGCATTTCTCATGGCTCTTCCCGTATCCTCACCTATAAACCAATTAGCTTTTTCTTTACTTAGAAGATAGTCTTCTAAAGCATATTCGCATATAACTCCGAATACATCCGCCAACCCCTCATGTAAGACCATATTTTCATGGTCATTATTATATTCCAACCCTTCGTGGAAAAGTACCAGATGTATAAATTCATGTGCTGCAATATCCAATGCCGCAGCTGTACTTCTTCCATCAACTATTTCATTGCCATCCTCATCAAGGGGTTTCCTGTTATAAAACCATATTTCACTGTGCTCTCCCCAATTACCATACCGTTCTGCACGTGCATTGTGAGGACCAAACATTATCCTGCACTTTATTAACCCCCAATTATCATCATAGGAATTCCTGTTAAAATAATGATTAAAAAAGTCTATTACCCCGGTTAAATTGTAATGGGCATCCACACCATGAGGAACCCTGCTTATTACCGCGTCCGGTTCTGCCTCAAAATGATTTTGCGGACTGCTAAATATATAGAAATTTACTCCTTCACCTGTTTCAAAATTGCCATCTAAATTTATTAAATAATACATTTCATCTTCTTCAACCATTTTTAAATTTTCCACCAGTCCGAATTCACCAATCCCTGTGCCATAAACAGTTGTTTTTACGTTTGTTGAAGATTTTTCAATATTAACTACCTCTAAATTTTCTCCGGAAATGTAGTATGTAAAGCTGTCAGGCTCCGGTTTAGATATGCTTACTACAACTTTATACACATATTCATAGGTGTCGTTGACAGGATAGAGAATTAACTCAGGTTCAGACATTTTAAAAATATCAGTTTCCTGACCTAAATTCTTTTCTATTATTTCTGCTATTTCTTTTTCTGAGATTTTTAAAGAATTGCTTTTTTTAATTAATTTCCTGATGTTTTCAACATTTTTTCCAGATATGACTTCCAGAACACCTTCATGATTTATGTGAAAATTTCTTTCGCTTCCATACACAGGTACCCCGTCTACCACTTGTACCGTCTTTATAACCGTTCTACCCATTGAATTTATAAACTTTCCGGTTATCTCAAATTCCATTCCTTCTAATTTTGTTTTTAGATCTTTAGAACTTTTAGCATAAACCTTTTTTACTATCTCTTCCGGCAACTCATCTGACTTCTCTGTTAGTTTCCCTAAAACAAATGTTACCTCATCGCCCCTTTTGTTCATTAAAGCTATTTCCGGCACAAATTCTTCAATTCCTTCTGTACTGATTACCCCGGTGCTTCCATAGCTGACGGTAGTGCCACTTACAATAATACTTGCTGTCAAAATAATGCAGAGAATTCTTACTAAAGCTTTCATTTGTAAACCCCCTTATTTTGTTTTTTATTGTATACTATACACTTTACTGTGTACTATACTTTTTATTTTATACGATTTGTGTTAACTAGTGGGTTTAATAACATATATTGCACAATATCCTTTTTATATATTTTATCAGTAAAAACACTTTTCGTAAATAAAAATAAAAACATGATTTCAGCCATTTTTATTTGTGGCTAAAACCATGTTTTTTATTTTAAGTTCATCATATTTACCTAAAGGAATCATCTACAAAACAGGTGATTTTTTTAATGAATAATAATTTCTTGAAGCCTAATTTTTACACTGTAGCAGCTGAAAAATCAGTGAAATCATCCCCATCTAAAAATTTAAACTGAGACATAAAGAGCTCATAATACGCACCTTTTTTATTTATAAGCTCATCATGAGTTCCCTCTTCTTTAATGCCTCTGTCATCAATAAACATTATCCTGTCTGCATTTTGTATAGTTGAAAGCCTGTGGGCAATTACAAAGGATGTTCTTCCTTCTAAAAGTCTTTGTATTCCTTTTTGTACAAGCTTTTCAGTATAAGTGTCAATACTTGCGGTAGCTTCATCCAGTATAAGTATCCTGGGATTTGCCAAAAGCACCCTTGCAAAAGCAATAAGCTGTCTTTGACCTGCCGACAGTCTAGAACCTCTTTCATTTACATCGGTATCATAGCCGTCCGGCAGCTCCATTATAAATTCATGTGCACAAACTGCTTTTGCTGCCTCTATAATTTCTTCATCACTTGCATCCAGCCTTCCATACCTTATATTGTCCTTCACCGTTCCCGAAAAGAGAAATGTGTCCTGAAGCATAATTCCCAGTTGGCTTCTAAGGCTTTCAAGCGTCACTTTGGTTACATCCATTCCATCTATTAAAACCTTACCCTTTGAAGTCTCATAAAACCTGCTTATAAGATTTATAATTGTAGTTTTTCCCGCCCCTGTAGGACCTACCAATGCAACAGTTTCTCTCTCCTTCACGGTAAAACTTACATTTTCCAGCACTGTCTGCTTTTTATCATATCCGAAAGTTACATTTTTAAATTCCACTTTTCCTTTAATTTCTGGCATTATAACAGCATCTTCACTGTCTTTAATACCCGGTTTAATATCCATTATTTCAAATATTCTTTCGGCACCGGCTAAATTTGTAATTAATATATTATAAAAATTAGATATATTCATAACAGGTACCCAAAACATTGATATATAACTTGTGAACGCCACTAAACCACCTATTGTAATTTCACCTGCATTTAAAAGTCTTAACCCGTACATAAAAACCAGCACCGTCCCGCCGCCCCAGGACAATTCCACCAATGGCCAGAACATGTCATTCATTCTTACTGCCCTTATAAACGAATTTTTAAATTCATTTAAAAGTTCCCAAAAAACCCTTTTGGTTTTTTCCTCACTGTTAAATCCCTGGACAACCCTTATTCCTGAAAATATTTCATGACTGTAGGCATTTAAATTGGATGACTTCTTCCTTACTATCTGCCACCTTCTCCTTGACACTATTTGAATGAAAAACATTAAAACACAAAGTACAGGAAGGGTACTGAAGGAAACCAGTGCCAGTTTATAATTCATAGAAAACATTATAGTGGCAATTACTACCATTTTTATTAGCTCGGGAATAAGATTTGTTACGCTGTTTGTAAAAAGGTCATATAATGAGTTTACATCACCTACTATACGTGCTAATATCTTTCCCACCGACCTGTTGTCAAAAAAATCAAATGAAAGATTTTGAATATGGTTATAAAGCTCCTGCCTTATTGAAAAAAGTATTTTATTAGATACCCCGGCCATTATAAGTATTCTGTATTTTGCACAAACCATTGCAACAACATTTGCAAAAGCCATAATACCTCCCAATATTAAAAGGCCTTTTACATTACTGTTTGCAATATATTTATCAATTCCAACCTTTATAAAATAAGGATTTAAAAGCTCAACAAGAATCACCATTCCGATTAAAAATAGAACATTTAAAACCCTTAAAATATAGGGTCTTAGGTATGAAAACAGCCGTATTACCACTTTTATATTTACAGTTTCCTTTAAAGTTTCATCTTTTCTAAAATTGTTAACAGGCATTATATCACCTCTTCCTTGTCATAAAGTGTCATTTTCCCCAGCTGATTCAAATAGGTTTCGTAATATCTTCCTTTTAAATCTAATAACTCCTGATGCTTGCCCCTTTCTACTATTTCCCCGTCTTCGAAAATCAATATTTCATCTGCATTTTTAACTGCAGAAATCCTGTGAGCAATGATAAATTTAGTTACATCTCTGTACTTTTCAAGAGCTTTTTGAATTTCCTGCTCCGTCTCCATATCAAGGGCTGATGTGGCATCGTCAAGTATTAATATTTTAGCATCCTTCATAAAAGCCCTGGCAATTGATATTCTCTGTTTCTGCCCCCCTGAAAGTCTCACTCCTCTTTCCCCCACAACGGTATCAAATTTTTGAGGCATTTTAGATATAAAATCATAGGCTTTCGCATCTTTAGATACAGTAATTAATTTTTCATCAAGTATATTCCTAGACATTCCATTTAATTTCTTATCCGATACTTCATCCACCCCAAAACATATATTTTCCCTTATTGAGTCTGAAAACAAAAACACATCCTGCATAACAATTGAAATTTTACTGCGTAAAAATTTTAAATCCATATCCCTGACATCAATTCCGTCTATTAAAACACTTCCCTCCGACACATCATAAAATCTTCCAATAAGGTTTATTAATGATGTTTTACCAGAACCGGTAACTCCCATTACAGCAATTGTACTACCCGGTTTTGCATCAATATTTATGTTTTTTAGCACAGGTATTTCATTATATTTAAAAGACACATTCTTAAATACCACATGACCTTTAAATTCTTCAGGTTTTACCGGGTTTAAAGGATTCTTAATTTCCGGCTGCTCCTCAAATATCTTTTCCACTTTTTTAACAGAAGCATAGCACTGGGCAATGACATTTGTTAGCCAACCTGCCATTCTCATAGGCCATATCAGCATAAAAATATAATTGCTAAAAGCCACCAGAGTTCCTAAAGAAATCTCATCACCAATTACCAAAAAACCTCCAATTGTAACTACAATAACTACAATGAAATTTGACAAAAATTCAATTCTGGGAAAATACCTTCCCCAAACCTTTGCCTGCTCCATATTAAGCCTGTAGTTATGCCTGTTTTTTCTTAAAAACTTAGTTATTTCAAACCTTTCCCTGGCAAAAGCTTTCACAAGGCGTACTCCTGCAATATTCTCCTGGGCAGTTGTATTTAAGGCAGCCCTCTGGTCACTTATCTTTCCGTGAATTTCCCCCACTTTCCTTTCTAGTTTAAAAACAAAATACGCCAAAGCAGGCAATACCAAAACAGTTAAAAGTGCCAGCTTCCAGCTAAGCACAAACAGAATCACCGTAGCAATTATTATATATAAGCCCTGCTCAATGGAAAGCATTATTCCAAAGGATATGGCATTTAAAATATTTTCCGTATCATCTTTAATTCTAGACATAAGCTCGCCGGTGTTTGTCTTGTCAAAATAACTAAAAGACATCTTTTGAATATGTTCAAACATATCCTGCCTTAATTTTATAATTACTTTAGCTGCTGAACAGTCAAAGAAATACTGCTTAATATAGCCAAAAACCGCCCTTAATACCGTTATAACTATAAGAGCCATTATTATCTTTGAAAACAAATGAGCTTCCCCGCCGATAATAACCCGGTCAACAATGGCGCCAATCAAACGGGGATTAAACATATCCAAAGCTAAACTTGAAAGCATCATCAATAATCCTAATATATAGAACCACATGTATTTCTTCATATATGAAGCCAATCTTTTCAAAACCTTTAACCTCCTACAAACCTACTTTGCACGTCTGATTAAAAAAGTTTACACTATGTAAAGTCCTATTGTCAACTGATGAATAAGTGTGATAGCCACGCCACCTGATACTGCATAGGAAAAACGGAAAAAGCCTGACTTTTCCCCGTCAAATTCCTGATATTTTTCTAATTTCATAAAAATAAACAAATCTCTTAAATATAAAAGCAGTTTTTTAAATCTTTCAAAAAAGTTCTTCCTTTTAATCATTATTAAAAGCGCCAAAAATCCTCCAAAAAGAAAAGAATATGCCATACAATAAATTACAAATCTTATTCCCATTATAGCCGCAATTGCAGAAAACAACTTCACATCACCAGCTCCTAAAAACCTTAAAGCATAAAATAAAAATAATGTTATAAAGGGTACAATTATTCCCAAAAAAGAATCTTTCAGACCTCCTGTTCCTGACATGATTAAATTTATCAAAAATCCTGCCAACATAGCCGGATACACTATAAAATTTTTTATTTTTAAGTACTTATAGTCAAAATACACCGACAGAATTAAAGTTATAAAGAGTACTGTTAGTTTAATCGCCATAAGATATTAGCCACCCTTACAATTTATTTTATTATGATAAACCTGAGTAGATTAAAGATAAATAAAATACTGCTTAAAACAAGAGCTGAAAGGCATTATGTCAAAACAAAAAGCTATTCTATATATATAATATATAAATTATACTATTTAAAAATGGCAGTTGTCAAAATGTATACCTTTTCCATGTTTGCAAATAAAAAGACTCCTAAACCATCCTAACTTTTGGTTTAGAGTCTTTTATGACCACATTTTGCAATTATTCCTTTTGCAAGAACTCATCCTTTTAGATATTTGTTAATATCTTCTATACTTTCATACTCTAATATTTCATCTATAATAGTTTCTTATAATAGTTTCTAATGTAGGTGCATCCAAATTCTCTATTTTAATACTATTATATCATTTAGCAATGGATTTTTACATAAATTTTTCTTTTATTTATCAACGAAAAATGATACAATATTACACTATTTTAAAAATATAGTTGTCAATACACCTGTTTTCTTGATAAAATAGTATATAAGAGTATTACTTCTTGTTCTATATATTTCAAATCAAAATTGTTCACCTAAAAAAGGAGGAGCCCTTCTATGATTAATTTCTACGGCAAGAATCTTGAATTTAACTATGAAAGCAATGTTTCCGGCAATTTTCTTGTAATAATCATGGATGCATCTGAAAAAATACACGAATACCAAATAGGTATTTTAGCAAACAATCCAAATAAACATATTTTGCCCATAGAAATAAGGCAAAAAGATGAAAAACATACTTTGTATTATAACATAACTTCTAAACTGTCTTTATCCCAGTACCTTAAACGTAACAAAATAAATAAAAACAATTTTGTTGCAATTTTTTCAGGTATCACAAAAACAATTTTAGATTCTAAAAATTATTTATTTTCAGAAAATTCATTTTTACTAATGGAAGATTACATATACATAAATCCAAACAATCTAGAAGTTTCCCTTGTTTACCTTCCATTTGATGTACAGGAAGGGCTAAACATTAATTCCTTACTTAAAGAATTTACTAAAAACTTCATAATTAACAGTGCAAATATAGACGAGTCCGGCAACGACAATTTCATTAAGCGGGTTATAAACCTGCTTAAGCTGGATACTTTTAATATACTAGAATTTCAAAAATTTTTAAATGAACTAAGCCAAAATGAAATTCCAAAGAAAGCTGACAGCATCTCATTTAATAAGTCTTCCGACCAATCTTCCGAAGAATTTAAAGATTCAGGCACAGAACCTTCCAAACCTCAAAAGGATAATTCTCTTTCATCATACTTAAGTAAAACTAAAATATCGGTTAATATACCACCTAAAAAAGATGATTTCAACCCCCATCCGATACCTAAAATTCCAAAATCAGAAAAGCAAAAAAATAAAGTTTCAACCAACATCCTTGATAACAGCCGGATAAAAGCGAAATATAAATCCGGTGCTATTACATTAGGTGTTATATTGCAGCTTATAATTATAATAGGAGCTGTCCTTTTGCTGGTCTCCGGTGCATTAGATTCATTAGGAAATGATATGGTAACAAATATAGTTGCCATTGCCATTTTAGGAGGGGCTTTAAGCTTTCTTATATGGAAAAATATTTTAAACGAAAAAAATATCGTCCAAGACACCAAAACTAAAAAAACACCTGCTGTAAAGCCTCCGCCTGTAAAAGCAGCTTCCCCAAAAGCTTTTTTTTCAAAACCTTCCAATATTCCAAAGTCAAAAGTAAATACAAACAAAAAAGAAATAATCTCCATGTCACAAAGTAAAAACAGTCCAATGGAAAACATCCAATTTAATACATTTGCTGCCAACTCCATTTATTCTGATGATACAACACTATTATCTCCTGAAGATAGTTCAATAGATAATACAGATGAAACCACATTGCTTACCCCTTACGAAATTTCCCCGCCTTACCTGCAATCAAACAGGGACGGTGTAATAGAAGAAATTAAAATAACCAAACCTGAATTTTTAATTGGCAGGTTAAAAGGCCAGGTTGACTATGTAACTGAAAACAAAGCAATTGGGAAGGTACATGCAAAAATAATAACAAGGGACGGAAAATATTTTTTAAAGGATCTTAATTCAAAAAACGGTACATATCTTAATAATGAAAGATTAAACAGCAATACGGAGTATGAAATAAAAGACAATGATGTAATTGTATTTGCAAATAGTGAATATATATTCAAAATCCCTAAAAAATAATTTTTAAGTTTATCTGGGTTTTTCCCTGTTAAGGAGGACTTATGAGCAATATATCTTTTAATGTAGGAGCAATATGCGATGCGGGAAATGTTAAAAAGATAAATCAAGATAATCTGCTGGTGAAAATCGGCGAAACACATTTTGGCGAGTTTGGCCTTTTTGTAATAGCAGACGGAATGGGCGGACTTGCTGCCGGGGAAGTTGCAAGCGGTATTATTATATCTACATTTAAAAAGTGGTGGGAAAAGGATTTACCGGTATTACTTTACTCCAGTAATTTCAGTTTAGATTTAGTTGATGAACAATTAAAAAAAATAATACAAATAATCAATCAAACTGTGATAAATTATGGGGTTTCAATAAATAAAAATTTGGGCTCCACCCTCTCTATGCTCTTTTTATATGACAGGTCATATATTTTAAAGCATATTGGAGACAGCAGAATATACATTATAAACAAAAAAACCATAAAACTTACAGAAGACCATTCCTGGGTAGCTGAACAACTAAAGGAAGGAAATATAACTTACAAGGAAGCTTTGAACCACCCTAAAAGAAATGTACTCACAAGATGTATAGGAACAAGAAATATTGAATTATATGAGTCAAAGGGCTATGTTACGGAAAACGACGTTTTTTTGCTGTGCAGCGATGGTTTTTACAACTATCTTGATGAACAGGAAATTCTAAAAGATATTTTAAAATGCACAAAAAATAAAAACAATGTACAGGAATGCTTGTCAAATATGCTAAAAAAAATCAAGTCAAAAAAAGCTCATGACAACATATCAGCTATTATTATTTCGCAAAACAAAGATAATAATGGCTAAAATTACCACAAAGACTTCTTAATAGCATCCCTTTTATAGTACTTATTTATAGTACTTATTTTTATAGTACATATGTTTTTAATGACCCGTTGGCTTTCCATAACCTTCTTTTTCAATGATGGTGACAGGAGGCTCTTTTTTTGCTGCTTCCTCTTTTAGCTCACTAAACATCTTCTTTGCCTCTTCCGTAAGAGAACCCTCCGGAACTACCACAATAAGAATTCTTGAATTTATACCACCGTTATCCTTTGTCTTTAGATGGAAGTCATTAATGGTACCCCGTATTGAACTTTTTGCTTTTCTTAAGTCTTGATAAGTTTTTGCATATAGGTTAATACTTCTTACTTTATATGCATTTTCAGGATTTTCAGATTGATATTTTTCCAATTCTTTTTTACTGATATAACTCCCGTACTCGAAATTACCCAAGTCCCATATGGAGCCTTCCTCTTCTTCCTCTTCATCATCTTCTTTATCACTGTCATCTTCTCCATCGCCATCATCTTCAGCATCATCTTCAATATCTTCTTCATCTTCTTTTGCCCATTCTGAAACTGAAGTTATTTCACCGTCACCACTCATCCATCCCCTGACTATTGCCCTCTGCTTCATATGTATTTCCGGTATTATATTTATAGGAAGAACTGTCTTAATTCTATAGCTCACCACTATGTCAATTGTTTTACCGTCTGCAAAAATCCGGTTGTTGAATTTAAATGCCTGGAAAGGATTTTCCCCTTCATTTACTGAAATATAAACACCGGGACCGCCCTTGCTGTTAAAAATGCTCTCATTTACATATTTTCTCATAAAGAAGCGTACCATTGGTGCTGACAGCTCATTTTTAATCTTTTCATACCCTGCTCCGGCAAACAGGGCAGCAACACTTATAAATTCTTTTTGAGGATTATCTTTAACTGCACTCAAAACACTTGCAACATTCTCTACAGCTTTGCTGCCATCTTCAAATAAATTTTTAAAATCATCAACATCTATATTTTTACGGTTTATACCCTGAAAACTGCTGCCTAAAGCGTCAAATGCTTCCAAAACCCCTGTCATATGGTCAGATGCACTTTCCCCATATTCACCGGCTTTTCCTGATATTTCATCATTCAAAGCCTGAAGGCCGGATATGGAATATAAATAGCTGTATGTTGAAAGCTCATTGGCAGCACCGTTAATGGCATACTGCACATTGTTGTGAATATATGCAACCCTCATAAAGAAAGCTATGCTCAAAAACACACAAATAAACAGCGGAAGTGAAATGGCAGCTTCTACCGTCAATGCTCCTTTATTCTCTTTAATACTCTTTTTAATACCCTTTAAATGAAACATTTTAATCAGCCCCGCCTGCAACCTCTTCAATTTTTTCAAATATGCTTCCAATACCTTTTCTTACATCTTTGACAATTTCATTTCCCTTGCCTTTAAAAAGCCCGTTATCTATTTCCTTTACTACATCCAGTGCAAAATCTGTAGTTCTTATAAATTCCACAGGCTCATTTACAACCGCCTCCGAATGTACCCTGATTGTTATTGTGTCTTTTAATCCAAAAACCCTCAAAAAAGGTGCAAAAGGATTTTTGTACTCTGCCTCCACGGTAACCCTTATTTTTTTATATATTATATAATCTGTTTCCATTCTTGCAGTTACACTTAATGTTTCAGGTTTATCCAAAATGGACACACGGGACATCAGATACTTTGTATACTCTTCAATTTTAGACTGCTTTGTATTTCTGGCCTTAGATGATTCCAAAAAAGGTATTCTCCAATAAAGACATACATCTTTCATTTTATCCTTTGATATATATCCCATAATCATATCCTTTGAAGGATTATTCCATATTTCGGCACCTCGGCATGCTGTCCTGTCAGCAACAGATTGTATGTATGAGTGCTGATACAAAAATTCTCCAATAAGTATCAGGGCTATAACGGTAAAGATGACAACAGGCACTATTATCGTTGCCTCAACAGTGATACTTCCTTTATTGTTTTTTAAAAATTTTTTCCACGCTTTGTAAAAGCCCATATTTAAAACCTCTTTTATCATAAAAAACTTAAAATTAATATATTAGGGCAAAGTACTCTGCCCTAATATAAAACCAATATACATTAAAACTGATACCCTCCTGGTTTTTACGGAGTCGGAGTTATACCTCTTAAAGATTCATTTTGAAGATCTTTATTATCAAAAATTTGTTTTACCATATTTGAGACAAACTCAAATATAGCTCTTCTGAAAATCAATGCAACTGCCACTAAAACCGCAACAATTATGACTATTTCAACTGTTCCTAACCCGTCCTCTTCTTTTAAAAACCTTTTAATCAATTTAAACATTCAAATCACCTCCTTCCAAAATTACATACTTCCCATAATGGCTATAACTGCAGGAGTTGCCACTATCAGTATCACTGCCACAAACATCAGTATCATTGGAAAAAGCAGTTTTGAACTTGCTTCTTCCCCTATCCTTCTTGCTGCATGCTTTCTCATTTCCCAACATTCACTGGCTTGACGCAGCAGCATCGGCACTATGTCTGAGCTTCCCTTGTTAATGTTTTGAATGATTATAGAAGAAAACCTGGTTATTTCAGGTATCCTGCACCTTTTTGCAAAGTCCTCAAAAGCATTTATTTCAGACTTTCCTGCCCTGATATCAGCAAGTACAATTCTAAGTTCATCATACAAAACAGTATCCTTTTCACTTTGCTCAACAATTCTTTCCCACGCCCTTGAAACTGTCATACCTGCACTTATCAAAAGAACAAGCTGGTTTAAAAAATCCGGAAAATCAATTTGTATACTAAGTCTTCTTTCCTTTACTTTTTTGTCCAATTCCCTGTAGGACACAAAAACCACCAAGGCTAAAACAAATACTCCAAAAAACAAATATTCAGTTGTAATTTCTTCCTGGGAAACCCCTACAAATAAGAACAGAATAAGCAGTATAAACATAAGAGTTATTTTATTAGCCCAATAAATTTGGAGATAGTAAACGGAATACTTAGGTCCTTTTAATTCAGATATTTTGTCAAGAACTTTCCTGTCATATTCCGTATTATAGGAATACTTTATTTTGTCCATGATAAAAAGCCCTACACACAAAAGGTCCTTTAATTTGTACTCTTCCTTATCCAACGGTTCTGTGTATTCCCTGTATTTATTCTTAGACGAAAGAAGCAGTATCATAAATACTAAAAGTACGGCTAAAGATGCTATCAGCATGCTTCTACCTCCCGGCAATTAAACTTTAATATCCATTATTTTCTGGGATATAAAATAGCCTGCTGCCATGATAATAATTGCAACGGTCATTACAATCCTTCCTAGTATAGTGCTAAACAAAGGCTCCATATAATCTTCCGTTGTCAGTGAAAGAACTACTATCATAAAGATGGGCATAACAGATAAAATTTTATGTTCAAACTTTTTAGCCGCTATTGTAGTATTTATATCCTCTATAATTTCAATCTTCTCACTTATAACATCTGATGAATTCCTGGTGACTGCCACTAAATTCCCGCCTGTCCGTTTACAGGTCTTAAACACCTCTACAAAGTTTTGAATATCCTCAATTTTTGTTCTTTTTGCCAGGTCATCTAAAGCAGCTTCCACCGTTTCATTCATATTCAGCTTCCTTATTATGTACTCAACTTCCTTGATTATATAAACATCGGTGGTGGGGTATAGAACTTTTAGATCTTTTAACACATCTGAAAATGCAGATTCCGGGGATTTACCTGCAGTCAGTGAAGAGGAGAGGGCATACAGCATGTCCTTAAACTGGAGATTTAAAAGCTTCTTCCTCTTTTTTATTATTTCCCTTGTTTTTATTTTAGGATAAAAAAGTGCAAAAGGAGTCAAAAGCAGTGACAATATTATATTCTGATAGAATATAAACCCGATTGTAAATAGCACGGCCGCAGCAAGAAGGATATAAAGTAATTTCTCAGCAGGTTTCATAATATAAACATCATAATCAATTAAAACATTTTGATTTTGAACATCCTTTTCTTCAGTGACAGTTAAAGTTTTAGATTCCATTATATCACCCCTGTTCTTAAGAAAACATCAAACATTCTTAAAAAACATCAGATATACCTGCCATTTTAAATTTAAACTTTTTAACCATTTGGTTATTGGTTCTCTTTAGTTTTCCTATAACTCTTTTTTCTTCATCTTCCCCTTCTTCCTCAAATACATAAAGGGGGTTTAACAGTATGTTGCCGTCTTTATAGCCCACAACTTCTGTAATCTCCATGGTTCTCCTCGATTTGTCCCTAAGTCTTGCCAAGTGAATAATTATATCAATTGCAGAAGCAATTTGCTGCCTGATGGCGTCTAATGGTATATTGGAACCACTTAAAACCATAGTCTCAAGCCTTGAAAGAATATCCCTGGTGGAGTTGGCATGACCTGTGGATAAAGAACCGTCATGCCCTGTATTCATGGCCTGGAGCATATCTATGGCTTCAGGACCACGAACCTCACCCACTATAATTCTTTCAGGTCTCATTCTAAGAGAGGCTTTAATAAGGTCTCTTATTGTTATTTCACCTTTTCCTTCGGTATTAGCATTTCTGGTCTCCAGCCTTACAATATTCTCTATACCTGTAATTTGCAATTCTGCCGAGTCTTCTATCGTAATTATTCTTTCATCTTTTGGAATGAAATTTGAAAGGGCGTTTAAGAAAGAGGTTTTTCCGGAACCCGTCCCACCGCTTATAAAAATATTATATTTTGCCCTGACCATCCTGTTAAGGACTTCTGCAACCTCCTCCGTCACTGAACCAAACTTTATGAGCCGTTCCATAGTCATAGGCTTTTCAGGAAATTTTCTTATAGTTACAATGGGACCGTTTAAGGCTATAGGCGGAAGCACCACATTAACACGTGACCCGTCTGTAAGCCTTGCATCTACAATGGGATTTGATTCATTAACCGTCCTGTTTACCTTTGATACAATAGTCTGAATGACATCTTCCAGTTTTCTCCTACTTTCAAACCTGACATCTTTTTTAAAAATCCTGCCGTCTTTTTCAACAAAAATTGTATCCGGACCGTTTATCATTATTTCCGTTATACTTTTGTCATCAATAATAGGCTGAAGTACATCAAGCCTTCTCATGGAGTTAAATATCACATCTGTGATTTCCTTCTTTTCACCAATGCTAAGATAATGCTCCTTAGATGCCTTAAAAACTTCGCCGGTTATTACTTCCCTGATTTCTTCATCGGTATAATCCTTTGATAAATCAATACTGTCGTTTATTCTTTCCCTTATTTCATGGATAAGTTTTTCCTTGCTATTAATATCCATTTTAAACACCCTATTTCAACTTGTATATTATTTTGTTTGCTGCATTTGCTATGGGGTTTTCACTATTTGCAAGGTAGTGGGCATCAGATGCTTCCATTCCGCTTATATACGGTATTTTGGCAAAAACCGTCTTTTCTCCTAAAGTCACATTATCTAAAGCTTCTAAATTAATACCTGTACATTTATTCAGTATAACTTCACCTTTGTTAATAAAATCCAAACCTTTTCTTTTATTTAAAAACTCAAATGCCTTAAGCATCTCTTCAAATTTAAATTTTGAAACCCTGTCATAAGATAAAACATAAAATATGCAATCACTTTTCTGCATTAGCAATATGTTAGTATCACTTAACTCACTGCTAATATCGGCAATAATCACATCATAATAAGCCATTGCTTTCATCTCATCAATAAGCCTTTCCATTTCATCAACAGCCATATCTTTTAAGTCAAAACTATTTTCCGGCGGAAGAAAATAGTGTACCCCTGTTGCATCATCTATTAATCTGCCGGTTTCTATTTTAAGAGATAAATTCTTGCTTTTTTCTTTTAGGAAAAACAATATACTTGATAAGTTTTGACCATTATCAACAGAATTGAAAAAAGCTCTGGTAGAAGAAAGACCTTCAAAATTCAGATAAAAGGTGTTCATTTGACTTTGTACACATTGAAAAGCAGTAGCCGCCGCTAAAGTAGATGTACCTGCACCCCCTACCGGCGAGAAAAAAGTAACTATTTTTGTGTCATTAGACCCTTCTTTAGTATGAATGCTAAAATTACTTCTTTCAGAAAAGATATTTAAAATATTATTTACAAGATTGGTACCCGTTTGATACTTGCTAACTATTTCAAAGTCTTTAATTTCCTTTGGTAAAATCCCTGTTGATAAAATTATTGGAGCAACTACTTTTTTTAAGTCAATTTCCTCTTTATAAAATGACGGTGTAATCAACAAAATATCAATTCTATCAGTTTCATCAATATGCTCATACAGGGATTTTTCATTTGTAAAAGACTTGATATAAAATTTGTTTTTGTACTTTGAGTAAATAAAACCTGTAACGTTATCAATGTAGACTTGATCTTTGTCGGCTATTACCAACCTTAGTTTATACATTTTAAATACCTCAACAGAATAGTTTTTTTAAGAACAGAAACTACTAAAAGATGTCTTATTATATATTATATTATAAATTATAAGATTTTCCAAGACTTTTTTTATGTAAAGTATTCAATTTAAAACCAAAGTTTTCTCATTGCAGCCATATCCATAATATGATATAATGGGAAGAATGAAAGTTATGGCTAATAATACCAAGGCACGGTGATTATTTTTTATGATTAAGTTCCAATTTAATATAAAGAACAGGAAGCTATTCCGTTTAGATCCCACTAAAATTATATTGATAAGCTTTATAGTGGTTATTTTTTGGGGAACTTTACTTTTAACCCTTCCCATTGCTTCAAATGACAATGCTGAAAAAGCAGATTTTCTTACTGCACTGTTTACCGCCACATCCGCCACCTGTGTTACAGGACTGGTAGTGGTGGATACAGCCGCCCAGTGGTCACTTTTTGGCCAGATTGTTATCCTGATTCTCATTCAAACAGGAGCTTTGGGTTTTGTAACCTTTGCCACATTTTTCTCAATTTTGCTTGGAAAAAAAGTAAGTCTCAAAACAAGGGTATTAGCTCAACAATCTCTAAGTGATTTTAGCTTTGACGGTGTTTTAAGCCTTATTAAAAACGTGGTACTTGCCACTTTTTCAATTGAATTGGCAGGAGCCGTTATTTTAGCTACAAGGTTTGTTCCAAAATTCGGTTTTAAAGGCTTTTACATTTCAATTTTTCATTCCATATCCTCCTTTTGTAATGCTGGATTTGATATATTGGGGGATTTTCAAAGCCTTACCAATTACAATGACGACCCTGTACTTTTGTTTTTTACATCAATACTTGTTATTTTAGGCGGACTTGGCTTTGTTGTGTGGAAAAATTTATGGGAATTTCCCAAAAAGAGAGAGCTGCTCCTTCACACAAAGGTAGTTTTACTTTTTACTGTATTTCTCATTGTCTTTGGCGGGATATTTTTCTTCCTTTCAGAATTTAATAACCCCTATACATTAGGCAAACTCAGTATAGTTGAAAAAATAAATGCCTCATTTTTTCAATCTGTAACAACCCGCTCTTCAGGTTTTAACACCATTGACACAGGCAGCATGAAAGAGATAACCAAAGCAATGGCAATTTTTCTTATGTTTATAGGTGCGGCACCTGGTTCCACAGGAGGCGGTGTCAAACTAACCACCTTCGGGGTTATTTTAGTTGCCGTTATTTCACAAATCAGGGGAACAGAACACGCTGTTGTTTTTAAGAGAAGAATTCCCCACCAAACCATAATTAAGTCCCTTGCCATTGTCAGCCTTAGTGCCATGATTGTTATCACCTTGACAACTGTGCTCATGTTTTTGGAGGATATTCCTTTTTTGGACACCCTTTTTGAATCCACATCTGTAGTTGCCACTGTAGGTCTGTCCCCTATAGATGTAAGTATTTTAAGCAACATAAGCAAAATTCTTATAATAATCGGTATGCTGGTGGGAAGAATAGGTCCTCTCTCTTTTGCCATTGCTCTTACAATACAAAATGCCCAAAAGAAAAATCAAGATGTGGTATATCCTGAGGGAAAAATAATAGTGGGCTAAAAATACCTGAAACTTAGAAGCTACAAGTTATTGCTTTCCTTTACCCACAAAGTAATCCTTAAGCTCTGCCTGGTCCTCACTTGAAGAGACGGTTATAATATAATCCCCTTCTTTTAATATTGTAAAACCATTTGGTATAATAACTTCCACATCCCTAATTACAGAAATAACAACACAGTCTTTAGGAATATTTATATCCTTTAAAGCTTTGTCACACACCGGTGATTTATCAGTTATTAAAATTTCATTCAGCACCAGCTTCCCGGTTTTTAGTCTCAAAAGGGTTTTTATGCCTGAGTAATCCACTTCCTGCTCAATAAGGTCAGCTATTATGGATGTACTGCTGACTGGGATATCCACCCCCAGCTTTTGAAATATTTCAATATTTTTTGGGTTATTGACCCTTGCTATGGTCCTCTCCACTCCAAAATTTCTCTTAGCCAGTTGGCACGCAATTAAATTATCCTGGTCTTTTCCTGTAACTGCAATAAAAATATCACACTTTTGCAGTTCTATTTCTGAAAGCACTTCTAAATCTGTTCCATCCCCGTTTACCACAGGAATATTCAGTTCATTTGCTATTTTATTGCACACATCCTCTAATGGCTCTATAATAGCTATTTTATGTTTATATGGAAGAAGGGTTTTTACAAGGTAATATCCAAGCTTTCCCCCTCCCGCTATAACAATATACATATTTTACCTCCATATGAAATTTATGAATTTTGATAAAAGTACATAAATTCCTATTAAAAATTCAATCCCCTTTACTTGCAATTACAATTTCATCGCCTTTTTTAAGTACAAAACCGGGTTTTGCAAAATTAAACTCATTGTCCCTTATAACGGCAAATAAGTGGGAACTTTCATCCAATTCAATATCCTCTACTTTTTTACCTATATAGGATTTATCCACTCTTTCCTGTCTGTATAAAATAGCTTTATTGCCAATGGTTTGCGTCTGAACCTCTTTTTTGCCTATTATAATAGACTTTATTACATTAACTGAAATATCCGTAGGACAAATTGTCTCCAATCCAAAATGGTGAAAGACATGTTCCCTGGAAGGGTCATATATTCTGGCTATCACCTTTGGAACTTTAAAAATCTCCTTTGCAACCTGGCAAACCATAATATTTATATTGTCATCCGGTGTAACAGCTGCTAAGGCATCTGCAGTATTTATTCCTGCCTTTTTTAAAACATCCTGGTCTATGGGTACCCCTGTAAGAGTTATCCCGTTAAAATCAGGAGACAGCAATTTAAAAGAATTGCTGTCACTATCTATGATAACAACATCGTGACCTTCTTCAGATAAAACATTTGCAAATCTTGAACCTACTTTTCCACATCCTATTATAATTACATGCATTATATTCCTCCCGGAAAAATTGCTTTTTATTTATGTATAGCTAACCTGTTTTATATTAATTAAACCTATTCTATATTATTTATATTATATTGCATACTGTAATTTATGCCGGTTTTATTCCAATTTCATAAATATATCATAAATAGGGTAAAATATTTAAATACGACTCATTATTAATTTAAATTGCTAACATTTTCATGTTTTTTAAACACCGTTTTTTTGCAATAGTCTCCATTCCCGGCTAAGCCATAAATTCCTACACATTTTAAAATAAATACCTGGCAAAACTATTAATAATTATACAGAAAGGGTGATATAGTGCTGATATCTTTTGTCAGGACAGCAATATTATATTTACTTGTAATTATTGTAATGAGAATAATGGGAAAGCGTCAAATAGGGGAATTACAGCCTTTTGAACTTGTTATAGCCATAATGATATCTGACCTTGCATCCGTTGCAATGCAAAATACAGGAGTTCCATTGGTAAACGGAATTATTCCTATACTCACCCTTTTAGTGGCACAACTACTTTTTTCTTATATCGGGCTTAAAAGTGCCAAAACAAGGGCTATTATTTCAGGAAGACCCACTGTTTTAATTGAAAACGGCAAACTTAAAGAACAAGCTCTTAAAAAAGAGATGTTTACAATAAATGAGCTTTTAGAACAGTTAAGAATAAAAAATATATCCAACATTTCAGATGTGGAATTTGCCATACTGGAGACAAACGGACAGCTAAGCGTTATCCCTAAATCCCAAAAAAGACCTTTAAACCCTGAAGACCTTAATATTCAAACTGAGTATGAGGGTTTACCTCTTGATCTTATAGTGGACGGAAATGTAAATACAGCTAATTTAAAAACTGCAAATCTAGACGAGAAATGGCTGTCTGATGAACTGAAAAAATTTGGGGTGGAAAATATAAAAGACGTATTATTTGCAAGTTTAGATTCTTCCGGCAATTTATATTTTCAAGTTAAAGAAAAGAAAGGGGAGGATAATTAATGCACAATTTAAAAATTTTAGGAAGTATAGTGCTGGTTCTGGCATTAATAATCGGAGCATCATTTTTTGCTTCAAGAATCCTTGCAACATCCACCCTTGTAATAGAAGAAAAAATTCTTAAAACTGAAGCCAATATTTATGAGAAAAATTGGGAACCGGCTAAAAATAATCTTTTAGAAATTATAGAAAAGTGGCCTGAGACAGAAAAAAAATGGAGCATTCTACTGGACCATTCTGATATAGATGCAATCAGCACTTCTATATCAAGACTGTCTGTATATATAGACGCAAAGGATTCTACCTTGGCTTTAGCTGAAATAGCCTCCTTAAAGCAGCTTTTAAAAACCATCCCTGACAGGGAAGCACTGTCTTTGACTAATATTTTTTAATAATGATTTTTACCATTGACACAAACAGGAATACGTTATAGAATGATTTGTGTATATACAATGTGTAGTACAATATAGATGTGCTCAATATATATGTACAAATGTACAAATGTGAATACATTGTATATACACTGTAAGTTTAAACTATTTATACTTAATTTCGGGCGATTAGCTCAGCTGGTTAGAGTACCACGTTGACATCGTGGGGGTCGATGGTTCGAGTCCATTATCGCCCACCAATGTTTTGTCAGTATCATGGGTGTTATATAGCCTTGATTTTTTACAAATTGCAAAAATAACTACTGGTAAAGGAGCGGTGTGATTATGGGAAATTTACTTGCCGGCAAGAATATTCTTGTTATGGGCGTAAGAAATAAGTGGAGTATAGCCTGGGGAATTGTAAATGCTGCAATTAATGAAGGTGCAAATATAATAATTACATACCAGGGGGAAAGAGAGAAAAAAGGTGCCTCAGAACTTGGCGCTGATTCCATATTCCAATGCGATATTTCTTCTGACCAGGACATAGATAATTTATTCGCTGCCATTAAAGAAAAATACGGCACAATCCACGGGGTTGTTCACAGTATAGCCCATGCTAATACAGAGGATTTACAAAATGATTTTATATATACCTCCAGAGAAGGCTTTGCCCATGCCATGGATGTCAGTGCATACTCCCTAGTGGCTGTAAGCCGCCGTGCAAAGGAGATAATGACAGAGGGAGGAAGTATAATAACTCTTACATACATGGGTTCTGAAAAGGTTTTTCCCGGATACAACGTTATGGGAGTTGCTAAGGCAGCCTTAGAAGCCAGCGTAAGATATTTGGCTTCGGATCTTGGACCATCCGGAATTAAAGTAAATGCTATTTCAGCAGGTCCTATAAAAACATTATCCGCCAAAGGAGTTAAAAACTTTGGAAGCATACTGGACACTGTGGAAGAAAAAGCCCCTCTTAGAAGAAACGTCACTACCGAAGACGTAGGCAAAACTGCCTTGTATCTTTTAAGTGATTTATCCAGTGGGGTAACCGGGGAAATCATTCATGTAGACAGCGGATATCATATAATGGGAATATAGTTGGGCAAAAAAGCAGCATTTTTGGACACAAGGATAGTGGTTAGGCAAAGGGACTGCTCTTTTAAAAAAGTGCAGTCCCTTTTTTAATTTGCAAATACTTCAATACTCCTTTGTACAAACTCTATATTAGCAGGTAAACAGTGTCCTTCTTCACCATCTATAGCCACTGCTATTTCGTCATAACTTTCTATAAAACATCTTTTTGTCTTTAGTTTAATTACATTCTTGTTGTCGTCCGGAATGCCCTTTCCCACAACTTTGAAAAAAATTGATGCCATATCAATAGGATTACAGTTTTTTATTATTACTACATCCATTAACCCGTCTGCATAATCTGCATCCTTGATTAAATTATTAAAACCGCCTGCCTGCACCCCGTTTAGTATAAAAAACAACAAAATTTCTTCTTCAAAAACTTCATCATCCGTTTCAAATTTCATTCTAAAGGATTTGAGGCTTCTAACCTCACTTAACGCCTTCAGATAGTAAGCAAAGGGTCCAAAGGTTTTTTTCAGCTCATTATGGGTGCTAAAGGACACATCCACAAAAGCCCCGCCTGCAAAAGAACTAAAAAAGTATTTCTTATCATTTACAAGACCTGCATCAACTTTTTTTGTTTTACCTTTTAGTATAATGTCTAAACAATCCTCTAATTTGTTGGGGATGTTTAGTATTGAAGCAAAATCATTACATGTTCCGGATGGAATTACCCCCATTGGAATTGCTAATTTCTCTTTCAAAATAATATTCCCAGCATAATTTATAGTCCCATCCCCTCCAGATGCTATTACAAAATCAAACTGCCCGCTCTTTAGCAGTTCTACAAGCTGTGTATGGTTTTTATTCAGCCTGTATGGCTGGAGCAAAATATCATTGGTTTGGAACCTGTAAACTATGTAATCTAATTTGTTTGGTAAACTTTGATCCCCCGAAATAGCATTATAAATAAGGATTGCTCTTTTCATACACATTCTACCTTTCTCTCTGTTTTTAAGCTTTTATAAAATTATATTACATAGCTGTACAACATTCAATACATATAAAAAGGGATTATTATTTTTACAAAATATAACAATCCCTTTTTGTATATAATTCTTAAGTTTTTAAACCATTGTATTTTTTTAAACCACTGTATTTTTACTTATAATTACCGGAAAAGTATCAGTTCCCTGAAGGCTGATTCCCTTTGTTATCCTGACATTTTTATCTACAATTAAGTGTTTTATATTTACACCTTCTTCTATTACAGAACCCTGCATTACTATGCTGTTTTTAATCACTGAATCCCTTTTAACTGTAACACCTCTAAAGAGTACCGAATCTATTACCGTTCCTTCAATTATACATCCGTCTGCAACTATGGAATTTTTTACTTCTGCCTCTTCATTATACTTTGCGGGGGATTCATCTTTAACTTTTGTATAGACACGGCCGTTTTCAACAAAAAGCTGGCGCCGGATTTCAGGATTTAACATCTCCATATTAATCCTGTAATATGCATTAATAGTACTTATATTTCTCCAATAACCGTCAAATCTATAACCATAAATTTTAAGCACATTCAGCTTTTTAATAAGAACATCCTTTACAAAATCATACTTTCCATGGGCTGCACATTCCTGCAGCAAAGAAATCAAAAGTTCTCTTTTTAAAATATATATTCCCATTGAACAAATTGTTGTTGGCGGGTTTTTATGCTTTTCACGGAAATCAGTTATCCGTCCTGTTTCATCCACATCTAAATTCCCCATATACTGCAATTCCTCATAGGGGAAATCATACATATCTCTATAAGCAATGGTTATATCTGCATTTTTCTCAATATGATAATTAAGCATGTCATCAAAGAGCATTTTATAAACACAGTTGCCTTGGGCAACAACTACATATTCTTCAAAACTTCTCTCTAAAAAAGTAATATTGTGAACCATGGCATCTGCACTTCCCTGATACCATCCTGAGTTTTCACCTGAAAGATACGGAGGAAATACAAACAGCCCCTCATTTCTCCTGTCTAAGTCCCATTCCTTTCCTGAACCCAAATGGTCCATTAATGAGCGGAAGCTGTACTGGGTAAGCACTCCTATATTGGTTATTCCTGAATTGACCATATTTGATAAAACAAAATCTATCATTCTATATTTCCCACCTACCGGAACAGCTGTACTTGAACGGTGCTCAGCCAGCTCTTTCAATCTGTCATTCTTGCCGCCGGTAAGAATTATTCCCATTGTACTTTTCATTCACACTCTCCTCCCTTCAATATGCTCTCTCCTGACTCAATATCTAAAGAACAATAATCTTCAGGGGTAATATGGGTGTCTATAACTACATTTTTTCCAATTCTGCAATTATCGGGAATTTCTGCCTTTTCTCCTACAACTGATATACCAGAATGATATAATTCCGGTTTTAACTTGTTCACTATATTTTCACCAACTCCCACCACTACATTGTTTCCAACCCTTACGTTTTCGCCTATTATACTTTGCTTTATAAAGGTGTTTTTTCCTATAACACTGTCTATCATGACAATTGAGTCTTCAATTTCAGCACCTTCATCTATATAAACTCCCGGGAAAATTACAGAGTTTTTTACTTTTCCATAAATCATACAGCCTTCTGCTACAATGGATTTTTTTACACTTCCATTAGGTCCTATATAATGGGCGGGTTTCACATGATTAAAAGTGTATATTTTCCATGCAGGATCAAAAAGATTAAAATCCGGTACCCTTCTGATAAGATCCATATTAGACTCCCAATAAGCCTGTATAGTTCCCACGTCTCTCCAATACCCGCTAAATCTATACGCCCACATACTTCTATTTTCACTAAGCATCATAGGAATTATATTTTTTCCAAAATCATGACTTGAGTTAGGATTTTCATTATCACGGATAAGATATTCCTTTAAAACTTCCCACGTAAATATGTAAATTCCCATTGAGGCAAGATTACTTTTAGGGTTTTGTGGTTTTTCCTCAAATTCATATATTCTGCGGTCCTCATGAGTATTCATAATACCGTATCTGCTTGCTTCCTCCCAGGGGACATTTATTACAGAAATTGTGGCATCTGCATTGTTTTCTTTGTGAAAGTCAAGCATTTTTGAATAATCCATTTTATAAATATGGTCACCTGATAAAATTACAACATATTTAGGCGAATATTTATCTACATAATGAATATTTTGAAAAACAGCATTTGCAGTACCTTTATACCACTCTCCTCTTTCTGCTTTGAGATAAGGTGATAATATGGTAACTCCTCCGTTTATCCTGTCCATATCCCAAGGTTTCCCAATGCCGATATGTGCATTGAGTTCATGGGGTTGGTACTGTGTCAATACTCCTACCGTGTCAATATCAGAATTGACACAGTTGCTCAAAGTGAAATCAATTATCCTGTATTTTGCTCCGTACAAAACAGCTGGTTTTGCTATGTTTTTTGTTAGTACGCCTAATCTGCTTCCCTGACCTCCGGCTAGCAGTAAGGCAATAATCTCCTTATTTTGCATTGAATCCCCCCAACTTGTTTGAATATAATTATTGTATTCTATATTGAAGTATTTAATCCTTTAAAATTTTCGCATAATTTTCGCATAAATATTAATTTGTAAATAAAATAAAAATTTTAGTATCAAAAAAATCAAATAAATATGTTAAATATTCGTAATTAATGTTATAATGTAATTATAATATCAACATCTTTTTAACAAGCAGCAGACATTAATGGCTTTATCAATAAGAACTATATTTTTTTAGCTTCACCTAAAATACAAATAAATACAACATCTACAAACTTCTAAGATATTGGAGTGATAAAATATGGAATTAAAAACAGGTGCTCTTGTATCAATCAGGCATTTCTCCGGAACAAAATTATTTAAAAGTCTGGTCACTGAATCTAGCGGTGATACCGTTTGCGTCAAGCTTGTTGAAGACATCGCCCTTTTAAATTGCTCAATAGGAGATCCGATAGTTCTTGGTCATGAACAGAAGGATGAAATTTACATATCCAGTTGCACCCTTCTGGGTATGGACAAATCCAAAAACACATTAAAGGTTAAAATTGACAGCTTTGAGAAAACCACAAATAAAAGATTATTCGTAAGATTTCCAGTTTCTATTTATGCAGAGGCAACAATCGGACAATCTAAGACAAAAAATCTTGCCATGGTAAAAAATATTAGTTTTAATGGCATGATGGTACATTCAAAACATGAATTTCCTTTATATCAGGAATTAAATTTTGATTTACACGTTGGTATTACCATTAAATTGAAAGCTGTTGTCATTAGAAAAACCAAAGACACTCATAACTACGAATACGGACTGAAAATTATTTATACCGATGTACATACGCCTAATTTATTAAAGAAGTATCTTTTACTTCTTAAAAAAGAACAGGAAGAATTTTTAAAAAAATTTAAGGAAAATTAAAAACACCTTCAGGTGGACAGTATTCTGCCTGAAGGTTTAAAATACAACGGAAATTTCAATATTATAAAATTTCAATATACTACATTTAATATTGATTATATTCAATATTATAAAAGTCCGTATTCAATATCTATATTCAAAATATTATAAAAGCTTCAATAAATTTGTCATCTCAATAGCTGTTACTGCTGCCTCATAGCCTTTATTCCCGGCTTTTGTACCAGCTCTTTCTATTGCCTGCTCAATTGTGTCTGTTGTAAGCACTCCAAACACCACCGGCATACCCTCGTCTAAAGATACTTTTGCAATTCCCTTTGACATTTCATTTGCAACGTAATCAAAATGAGGTGTACTTCCTCTTATCACTGCCCCAATACAAATTATTGCATGGTATTTTTGGGATTTTGCCATTTTTTGAGCCATTAATGGGATTTCAAAGGCTCCCGGCACCCAGAAAACTTCAATGTCTGACTCCTCAGCACCATGCCTTACAAGTCCGTCTATAACGCCGTCTAGAAGTTTGCCACTTATAAATTCATTAAAACGCCCAACTACCACTCCGAATTTTAAACCTGTTGCAATAAGCTTTCCATGATTCATCTTAACCATTTTTGTTGTCCTCCTTATCCTCTTTTGAAATTAAACTTGACAGCATATGTCCCATTTTTTCTTTTTTTGTCATTAGGTAAAATTTATTAACATTATTTTCTTTTATTTCAATTGGAACTCTTTCAACTAATTCTAAACCATGCCCTTTTAGCCCTACCAGTTTTTTAGGGTTATTTGTAAGAAGTTTTATTTTCTTCAAACCAAGGTCTTTTAATATTTGAGCTCCAATTCCATACTCCCTTAAATCTGCCGGAAAACCCAACAATATATTAGCCTCTACAGTATCTTTTCCCTCATCTTGAAGCTCATAAGCCTTCACCTTATTAACAAGACCTATTCCTCTGCCCTCCTGACGCATGTATAAAAGAACGCCTCTTCCTTCTTCATTTATCTTTTTTAAAGCGACTTCCAGCTGCTCACCACAGTCACACCTTAAAGAATGAAAGGCATCTCCTGTTAAGCATTCTGAATGAACTCTCACCAGCACCGGCTCATCTGTACCGGAAATATCACCTTTTACCAACGCCACATGATGTTCCCCGTTAATAGCATTTTCATATGCAACAATTTTAAATTCCCCATACTTTGTAGGCATTTTTGCCTCTGCAGCCTTTTTAATAAGTTTTTCAGTATTTCGTCTATAGCTTATAATATCTGCAATTGTAATAATTTTTAGATTATGTTTTTTCACATACTCCATCAGTTGGGGAACTCTTGCCATTGTGCCGTCCTCATTCATTATTTCGCATATTACCCCTGCAGGATAAAGACCTGCCATTTTAGCCAAATCCACAGCAGCTTCTGTGTGTCCTGCCCTTTTTAAAACCCCGCCTTCCACGGCAACTAGGGGGAAAACATGCCCCGGCCTCAAAAAATCCTCAGCTTTTGCATCTTTGTTGGCAAGTTCCTTTATTGTCTTAGCCCTTTCGAAAGCAGAAATGCCTGTAGTGGTATCCTTATGGTCCACAGTAACGGTAAAAGCGGTTTTCATACGTTCCTTATTTTTTTCAACCATAAGATCAAGCTTTAGCTCCTCCGCCCTGGCTTTGGTCAATGGTGCACAAATCATTCCCCTGCCATAAGTTGCCATAAAATTTATACTCTCAGGGGTGGCCTTTTCTGCCGCCATCACTAAGTCCCCTTCATTTTCCCTGTCCTCATCATCAACTACAACTACCATCTTTCCCTGTTTTATATCTTCTATGGCCTCTTCTACTTTATTAAACTTCAACATAAATCCTCCCTTCTGTGCTACACCAAATTACTGTGCCACATCCTCTTTTAAGCAAATCCGTACTTTTTTAAAAAATCCAAATCTATCTTTTTTCCCGGCTCACTGTCCCTGACATCTATACTTAGCAGTTTTTCTATATATTTTCCTATTATATCACATTCTATATTTATTATATCCCCGTATTTTTTGTTTTTAAGGGTGGTCATTTCTGCTGTAAGGGGTATTAATGAAACCCTGAAGTTACTCTCCCCCACACCTGCAATTGTAAGACTGGTTCCGTCCAGTGCCACCGAGCCTTTTTGAACTATGTATTTTAATATATTCGGACTTGCAGTAATCTCAAGCCATATTGCATTGTCTTCCTCCCACCTGTTTACAACTTTCCCGGTACCATCAATATGCCCTGTTACAATATGCCCGCCCAATCGGTCTCCCAGCCTTAAGGCCCTTTCAAGATTTACTTTTCCTCCAACCTTTAAGCTTCCCAAATTTGTCTTTCTCATAGTCTCAGGCATAGCATCAGCAATAAAACTTTTGTCTGTAAACTCTGTAACAGTAAGGCATATACCGTTTACAGCTATACTGTCCCCTACCTTTGCATCCTGTATAACTTTTTCACACCAAACAGTCAATTTAATTGATTGACTTGACGGTATTATTTCCTTTAGTGTTCCTATTTCTTCAACAATACCAGTAAACATTTCCTTCACCTGTTTCTTGTTTTATTTCTCAAGGTATCCTTCAATTAGTATATCATTCCCAAACTCTTTTACCGAAACATTTTTTATTTCCAACGCATCTTCCATTTTATCTATTCCACAACCTTCAACGGGAGTAACAGCATTTTTTCCTCCCACTATCTTTGGTGCTATAAAAAACATAACTTTATCCACTATTTTTGAAGAAATAGCATAGCTGTTAAGGGTTCCCCCTCCCTCCAGCAATATGCTGTCTATATTAATTTTATATAGTTCATCCATTAATAATTTTAAGTCCACATGTTCGCCTTCTGTTTTTATTATTTTTACACCCTTTTCCGTCAATCTTTTCTCTTTGTCTTTATCAATGGATAAAGTGGTGGCAAGTATAGCAGGTGCTTTTGACGAGGAATTAAATACATTGCTGTCCTCAGGCACAATTCCCTTGCCGTCTACAATAATCCTTACAGGGTCTTTTCCTTCCTTATTCTCAAGCCTTGTAGTTAAAAAAGGATTATCCTTTATTACAGTGTTTGAACCCACCATTATAGCCGACACCCTGTCTCTTATAATATGCACGTATCTTCTTGCCTCGGTACCTGTAATCCACTTAGAACTTCCTGTAAAAGTTGCAATTTTCCCGTCTAAAGTCATGGCGGTTTTCATAATTACAAAAGGCTTTTTATTTACCACATAATTTATAAATATCTCATTTAAAGCCTTTGCCTCTTTTTCCATTACCCCTACTTCAACTTCTACCCCTGCTTCTTTTAAAATATTCACACCTTTTCCTGAAACTTTAGGATTTGGGTCTATCATTGCCACAACAACTTTTTTTATTCCGGCTTCTATAATTGCCTTCACGCAGGGCGGGGTTCTTCCGTAATGGGAGCAAGGCTCTAAATTTACATACATTGTACTTCCGGCAACAGAAGTGTCGGCATTATTAATTGCACAAACTTCCGCATGACTTCCTCCTACCACTTCATGAAACCCTTCAGAAATAATTTTGCCGTCTTTTACAATGACAGCACCTACAAGAGGATTTGGATTTGTTCTTCCCCATCCTTTTTTTGCTAACTCTATGGCTCTTTTCATATAATTTTCATGACTTCGCATAAAAAAACCCCATTCTGTATAATAACAACGCCTTTTAGCCAGGAATCTCCAGCTTCTTTTACCTTTGTAAGAGTAAAGATAAACAATATATTAACCATATCCCGGACACAAAAAACAATAAAAAAGACAATAAAATAGAAAAACCTTCCTTTTAAGAAGGTTCTCATAAACGTAAATTTGCCCCTTTAAGTTTTTTTTAAAGCTTGCCTGTTAAAAAGGCGTTTTTAAACTTATCTTGCTATTATAATACTATTCTCAATATAATTTGTCAAGGTTAAATTGCTAAACAAAATACATGTATCTTTAATGCAAGGGGCTTTTCCTTTTTGAGAGTTTCCTGCATGAATTTCCTATAATTTATAACGAAATTTTAATTGTATTTAAATGTACTTTAAATGTCTGTCATTATCTTTGGCTGTATATAAATGTACTTAAATATACTTGACAGTAGATGTTTTTATGATATAATTTTTGTAGTAAATGTTCCAAATACATATAAAAGAGGAGATTAGAGATGAGACTTATTGATTTATTTAAAACCAAAAAACCTGTTATTTCCTTTGAAATATTTCCACCTAAACTTGATATGCCTTTAGATTCCATATATGACAAATTAGAAGATTTTAAAAAGCTAAAACCTGATTTTATAAGTGTAACTTACGGAGCGGGAGGCAGTGCCAAAGACCGTACCATTGAAATTGCATCAAAAATAAAAAAAGACTACAAAATAGAAAGTATGGCGCACTTTACATGTGTGGGACATTCTAAAGAAGAAATAGATTCACTTATAGATTCTTTAGAAAATGAAGGGTTGGAAAATGTATTGGCCCTAAGGGGAGACCCACCCAGAGACCAGCCTGATTTCGATTTCAGTAAAAATGTATACCAATATGCAAGCCAACTGATAGAGCATATTAAAAAAAGAAGCAACCTATGCATAGCTGCTGCTGCCTATGCTGAAGGACATGTAGACAGCCCTCGCATTAAAGATGACCTTATAAATTTAAAAAACAAAGTGGATACCGGGGTTGACTTCTTGGTTACACAGCTATTTTTTGACAACAGAATATTTTATGACTTTTTAGACAGAGCCATTTCTTTAGGAATTACCTGCCCTGTAACGCCTGGTATAATGCCTGTTTTTAGAGCAGACCAGATAAAAAGAATTGCATCTCTTTGCGGTGCGTCAATTCCTGCACAATTGGTTATTATCATGGATAAATACGGCGGTAATCCTGATGATATGTTAAAAGCAGGTATAGAATATGCATGTATGCAAATACAGGATTTAATAGACAACGGAGTGGACGGCATCCATCTTCTAACCATGAACAGGGCTAAATCCACAAGAAAAATCCTTGAAAATCTCAACTTACTTCAAAAATAAGAATAAAATTTCATAATCTTAAAACTCCACTTCAAAGTGGAGTTTTTTTGCAGTCTTCAAACAAGTCTTTAAAAGAAATCTGTGTATTGTACTTAATTGCATAGTCTAAAACCTCTTTTTCCGTAACCACATCAATCAACTTCATATTTTCATCAAGTACATATATAATGTGGAATCTATCAAAATCCATACTCTTTATAACATCACCTAAACTCTTTGTCTCCATCACAGCCAACTCCCTTACAGGATATATGCCTTTCTTTTTAAATCTTGAACCCCTGTATACAAGATTTTTTACATTCATTAACGCTACCTCCGTTTTATTATTTTTAAAATTAAATAAAAGATATATAACCAAAACCAATAGGCTTATATTATAACCGCTGGTGATGTATTGAAGTGTTCCTAAAAAAGACATCAATATTAAGAATACCAGGGATATTCTCCTTATGTACTTCGAAGTTTTAAAAAAACCCAGTTTTGTTTCAAGAATATCTTTTAACAGCTTCCCTCCGTCTAAAGGGTATACAGGCAGCAAATTAAATACTGCCAGTGAAATATTTGCATAGATAAAAAAAAGCATATCATACAAACAATATGCTTTTAAAATGAAACATACAGTGAAAAACAGAAGGTTCGCAATGGGACCGCTTATATTTATTAAACAGCGCTTTACCAAAGACAAATAATTATATTTAATTTCAGCATGTATTCCTATTGGCAATATTTTAACTGACTGTAATTTAGCTTTCATTAATTTTGACGTAAAAATATGGGCTAATTCATGAACTGTCATGGAAAAATATATAATACAGTATTGGGGAAAATAATTAAAATATACCATTAACGGGACAAAAACAATAAACAAAGGATTTACTCTTACTTTAACATATTTTTTTATTTTACCATTATTCTCATTATCTATTTTATACATCTTGCTTATTAGTAACATCAATATAATCTAATGGATTTACAGGTATATCATCTTTAAGGAATATTAAATAAAGGGACGGGATTTTAAAATTAGCAGTATTCCCCACTCTTGCTATGACATCTCCCTTACTAATGTATTGACCTTTTTCTACTAACAACTCTGAACAGTTAGAATATATTACCCTTAGATTCTTTTTATGTTTCACCTCTATAAATTTGCCCCTCTCTAAGTCCTCCCCAACTTCCAATACTTCCCCGTTATGAGCTGCCCTTATAGGAGTTCCTGCTTCAGCTTCTATATTGATGCCTGTATGATAATCTTCAGTACCATTTGATGATTCTTTCTTTTCCCCAAAAAAGCAGGATACCGTCCCTCCAACAGGAATAACAAATAAATGCTCATCTTCAACGCTATAGCTTATGCTGTCAACCCTTTTTTCTTCTGAAAACTCCCCGTAATATATATTGTTTTCATCCATGCTTAAAACTTTATAATCATCACTTGCAAAATCCCCATTTGCAACATCACTGTTTACATTTATAGCCTCATTATTATCACGGGCATTACCACCATATGGATTATCACCGGATATGGCAATTTGCTTTTCATCTTCTTTAACATTTTCATCTTTTTCATGATTTTTTTCATCTGCTTTTTGAATAAAATTGTCCATTTTGTAAAGAAAATCTTTGATATCAACATTATAAGACAGTATACCTGTTATTTTATTTTCAATATAATTTGTAACAGGGCTGTCTGCCACTTTTATGATTACTGCAAAGACTGCCAGAAAAATACACAAAGCCGTCTGCAATATAATCTTTTGAATTATATTAAAGGATTTCCTTCCATGTCTCTTTTGCCTCTTAACTTTTCTCGTCCTTCTCCTGTATCGGACTGACTGTCCTGGGTATCTGTTTCTTATCATAATATCTTCCACTTGTACAGCACTTCCTCTTGTTGTGAAATTTTTATTACAGTAAATTATATTTTTTATTTTGAGGAATATTACAAAAACCTCTTTTAAATAATAAAAGAGGTTTTTTCTATAATTGTCTTTTGCCATAGCTATTTTATATGCAAATTAATTCTTTGCAGTTTATATATAATTAGTTTTAATAATTGGTTTATATATAATTAATTTATATATAATTTAAATATATATAAATTAAAATTTAACTAATTTGTCAGCTAATTTACTTATTAATTAGTTCTCTCCAATCTAAATCCCCTCTTTCCAGACCTTTTATCAGCATCTCAGCTGTCCCAAGGTTTGTAGCAAAGGGAATGTTGTTCATATCACATAATTTAAGCAGGTAGTTTACATCTGGTTCGTCAGATTTAGCAGTTAAAGGGTCTCTGAAAAAGATAACAAGATCCAATTCGTTATAAGCAGCCCTGGCTCCTATCTGCTGCTCTCCCATTAATCCAGGAAGGAACTTTTCTATTTTAAGACCTGCTGACTCGACGATTACCGCTCCAGTAGTCCCGGTAGCAAAAAGATTGTGTTTTTCAAGTATATTCTTATAGGCAATACAAAATGACACCATTAATTCTTTTTTCTTATCATGAGCAATTAAGGCTATATTCATATTATCATTCCAAACCGTCTATTTACCGCTGTTCTTTACTTTTCTAATGGGTATATTTGCCACCAAAGCAGGAACAACCCCGTCCCCTTCTTCTGCTTTTGTCCTTGTCATCTTAATATCCAAAGCGTCCTCATCCACATCCATGTAATTTGAAATAACTTTTATTATTTCTCCTTTTACCATTTCTAAAAACTGAGGAGAAACATTTGCCCTGTCGTGAATTAGCACCAGCTTAAGCCTTTCCTTTGCAAAATCTTTAGACTTTTTAGGTTTGCCAAATAACTTAGATAAATCTAAGAACATAATTTTCCTCCTCTCAGTTTGCCTTCAAACCAAATAACTTCTTTATCTTAAACATGAAACCTTCTTCATTCTCTAAGTTTAGCAGCGGAACATCCTGTCCCATTATTCTTTTTGTTATTGACCTGTAAGCCTGTCCTGCAAGAGATTTGTTGTCCACCACAGCAGGCTCTCCCTTATTTGTGGATACAATTATTTTCTCATCATCAGGAACAACACCTATAAGATCAATTGCCAAAATATCAATAATATCGTCTATAGACATCATATCCCCGCGCTTCACCATGTCCTGACGTACCCTGTTTATAAGAAGTTTTGGATTTCTAACTTCATTAGCTTCTAAAAGACCTATTATCCTGTCTGCATCCCTGACAGCAGATACTTCAGGAGTTGTAACCACTATAGCCCTGTTTGCCCCTGCAATTGCATTTTTAAAACCCTGCTCTATACCTGCAGGACAATCCACCAGTATATAGTCAAATTCCTGCTTTAATTCCTCACACAAATTAAGCATTTGTTCCGGAGTAATAGCAGACTTGTCTCTGGTTTGAGCTGCCGGTAAAAGATACAAACCAGTATATCTCTTATCCTTTATCAATGCCTGTTTTAACCTGCATGTGCCTTCAACAACATCTACAATGTCGTACACAATTCTATTCTCAAGTCCCATTACCACGTCTAAATTTCTAAGCCCTATATCTGTATCAAGTAAAACCACCTTTTTACCCTCTAGTGCTAGACCTGTTCCTATATTAGCAGTAGAAGTAGTTTTACCAACCCCGCCTTTTCCTGAAGTTATTACTATAACCTCTCCCATTTATGTTTACCTCCCAACATGTAATCGATTAAGAATGTTTAAAGCAAAAGATACTATGCATTTAGGTTTAAAGAGCATTAATTTTATTTATTTTACAGAAAAATTTTATAAACCCTCACCTAAACTATATATTTCTTTTAACAATTTGTCAATTACACAATTTATCATTTTTTCAGTTTTTTCATTCTTTTAAGTTTAAAATATTCAGCCTTTAGAAGGCAGATATCTGTCAATATACACAAAATTGTCTTTTATATAAGCCATTTCAGGTATAAATTGGTTTTCAATTTGCTTATCATCCGGTGAGCGGGTAATTACATCTGCTATTCTAAGTTGGGTTGGGTTTAAATTCAAAGCAACAACTATAGCCTCCCTGTTGCCGTCAGAACCTGCATGAACAATCCCCCTCAAAGAACCCATAACCACCACATTTCCAGCCGCTATTACTTCACCTCCTGGATTTACATCCCCTATAACCACTATGTTGCCGTCAAAGCGCAGCAGCTGTCCTGAGCGTACTGTACCTCTGTGAAACTTTGTAATCCCTTCTTCAATGCCTTTAAAATAAAAGTTACTCATCTTAATTATTGGATGCGGCTTTGCAGCAGGTTCTCTTTTTACTTCCACAGGTATATTTGTGTCTTTTTCAAAACTTGTAATTTTTGCCCCGCTCTTGTTTTTCAAAATTTCAAATATTTTGTTTTCTTCCTCCTCTGAAAGCTTTTTCCCCCTATATTTAACTTTTAGGTCAGCACCTTTAAAAAATCTTTCATTAGAAGAAATTTTAAACTCCATCTCCTCTAAAATAGTCTCAAAATCTGCTTCTTCTTTCATAATAACAATTAAACTGTCCGATGTGCCCTTAAAAACTATACTGTTGTTCCTCATTTTTACTTCCTCCATATAATATAACATTTAAATATGACACAAAATATAAATATAACATTAAAATATAATACAAATTAAAGTTTATATTGGATTTATCTTGTAAATCTTACTTTATCCGTGGTTATGCTGTCTTCCGGCAAAATATTAGTGTTGGTTCCAAAATATTCCTTAAATATATCAACTGCAACGGGAATTGCATTAGAACCCCATACCCCTTTTTCTATAACCACCGCAACTGCAATTTCAGGGTTCTCTGCCGGTGCATATGCTATAAATAAAGCATTTGACGTACCTGTACCCGTTTCGGCGGTTCCGGTTTTTCCGGCTACAGTTATTCCTTCCGGCAATTCATTAAAATAACCATATGCAGTACCATAATTTTCACTTATAACCGCCTTCAAGCTTTCATTTATATATTCCATTGTTCCTTCAGATAAAGGCAATTCTTCATATTCTATGTTTGCCTGCCTTACTATTGAACCATCGTGCTTCCTCACTTCTTTTATTATATGAGGAGAATATCTCTTGCCTCCGTTAGCCAAAGTACTGGTATAGTTAGCAAGCTGTAATGGTGTGAAAAGATTGTCAAACTGACCTATTGCAACCTGTGCAGTATCAGCCGGTCTCCATTCTTCATTTCTAAGCTTCCGTTTAGTTTCTTTATTTGCCCTTGTTCCGGCAGCTTCCCACTGTAATTCTATCCCGGTTCGCTCTCCTAATCCAAAATACTTTGACCATTTATCAATTATATCTATGCCTGTATCAACTCCAAGTTCATGAAAATAAATGTTGCAAGAAGTACCCATAGCCCTTGCCAAATCCAGTCTTCCATGAGATCCCCTGTAGTTTCTGTAAAGAAGACACTCAAAATTCCATCCCCCTATATTGTGCCTTCCTCTGCAGGTAATATAATCCCTGCCTTTTGAAATTTTACCAGATTCAATACCTGCAATTGCAGTAATAGGCTTAAAAACAGACCCTGGAGCATACACTCCCTGTATAGCCCTGTTAATAAGAGGTCTTGCAGTATTATTTGGGTCATTAAGATCCATGCGTGCCTTCTGTGCTTCTTTACTGTTTGACAAAAATACATTTGGGTCATAAGTGGGGTAACTAGCCATAACAAGTACTTCACCATTTCTAACATCAATGGCAACCACCGACCCTGCTTCTGCATTTCCCTGATATCTTTTAGGATCTTCCTCCGCTAGGGCATTAATCCTGTTTATATTTCTCTCTAAAGATTCCATGGCAACTTTCTGAAGGCGTGAATCTATTGTAAGCACAATATCATTCCCCGGAACTGCAGGGTTGCTGCTAAGTTCCCTGGTAAGCCTTCCTTTTGTATCAACTTCAACTCTTTTTTGACCGTTAATACCCCTTAAATCTTTTTCTGCCGAAAGCTCTATACCTGTCTTTCCTAACATATCGTTTAGTTTATAACCTTCTTCTTTAAGTCTTTCATATTCTTCTTGGTTTATAACGCCGATATATCCCAGCACATGTGCAACAGAAGTAGCATCAATGTATCTTCTTTGAGGAACACTGTCAATTATTATCCCCGGAAATTCAAAATGCCTTTCCTCCAGCTGTGCCACCGTTTCCATACTAACATCCTTTGCAATTAAAACTGGGCTTGAAGGACTGTATTTTATAAGCATATCATATCTTACTGTCATTATTTTGTAAGCTTCCTCATCAGTATACTTTTCATCAATTGAAAACTTTTCTTCACGGAAATATCTGAAAACATCTTCAGGGGTTTTCAATTTCTCTATATCTTTTTCTTTAATAACCATTTCGCTTTTCCACTTTTCAAGGGCTTCTTCTGATTCTAAAGCAGGTCCAAATTCTATAGGGTCAAATGTAAGATAGTTTTCAAGATTCTTTTCATATGAACCATTATTATATTCCTCAAATACATTTATAAGTTTTAAAATCATTTCATTGTATTCCGGCGCTTTCAAGTCTGTTGCAGCCAGCTTCACATTATGTGCCGTCCTGTTAACCGCTATTGGAAGCCCGTTTCTGTCAACGATATTCCCTCTGGGGGCAATAATTTCCCTCTCACTGATAATTCTTCTTTTGGACTTTTGTGCAAACTCCTTTCCCCGGACTATCTGAAGATTTACCAATTGAAATATAATTGCTGTAAATGCCAGTAAAAGACCTATAGCTATAACTATATATCTTTGACGTTTTTTTTCTTTCAAAACTACACCACCTCTACCTTCTTACCTGGTATTTATCATTAGTACTTTCTGGATAGTTTTTTAGAAGCTTCATACTTTTCATTAATTTTATAAACAAATATATAAATAAATATAGAGACAATTCCGTTATACAATGCTAAAGGCAAAATTACACTCCTTAGCGGATAAAATAAGTCTAAGCTGTGGCGGAAGATTGTATGAAAAAAGTATACGCTGTATTCATAAACCACTGTAGAGACAAGTATAAAAAAAATAACTGCAAAAATGTTTTCTTTATACAGTCTTTTATTTAAAGAACCTACACAAAAACCAAGATATAAACCTAATAAAGCATAAAACCCAATGGCTTTCCCGGAAATCATATCGTGTATAAGCCCACTAAAAAAACCAACTATTGCCCCCTCAATATTATTTCCTAAAAAAGCCACAATTACAATAAAAACCATAAGTAAATTTGGTTTTACATTAAATATTTTCAGATAATCCAGCACTGTTGATTGTAACAACCCAAAAATAACCATCATAAGAGTATATCCTATTATTTTTATCCTCATCAATTCTCTCCACCTTTGACACCCATAAAAATTAGTACTTTCTCTTTAAAACATATACCTCTTCAATTCTTTTAAAATCAACAGCCGGTTCAATTATTGCATACCTGTTTAATTCATTATTTATCTGCCTTACTTCTTTTACTTCCCCTATCACTATTCCTTTAGGATAAATTCCTCCTAATCCGGAAGTTTCAATTGTATCTCCAACAGATATATCAATATGCGGTTCAATATATTCAATTCTGCAAAGGCCATCGTCCTTAAGCTTTAAATCACCCTTTACCACAACCAAATCCCTTGTTCTCACTATACGGGCACTTACAGTACTGTCAACATCAATAATGGAAATGACCTTTGATGACATTATATCCGCTGACATTACCCTGCCCACCAGGGCATTTTGAGCTATTACAATATCACTTTCAGATACACCGTCTTTACTGCCCACATTAATGGTGAAGACATTAAACCAGTTGCCTGCATCCCTTGCTATTATATCTGCACCGCAAAATTCAAAATCGTTAAACTGTTCTTTTATATTCAATGCCTCTTTCAGCTCTTCATTTTTTTCACGGTATGATTCAAGCTTCCTTACTTCGTCCTCTAAAAGTTCGACCCGCTCTTTTAGCTTCTTATTTTCTTCTCTCAATGTTTTAACATCCCCAAAATAACCCGTCAGCTCATCAACTTTATCAGCAGTATAACTGGTAAATTGCTGCAATGGGGACATGATAAAATTAAATGCACTTGCCAGATAATTTATCTTGCTGTTTTTACGGGAAGATACACCTATTACAATTAAAATAACAATTGTAACAAGCAATAGTAAAAATAATTTTTTTTTAAATAATTTTTTCAAGAGGTATCCCCCCTATCTAATTTTCTTTGGAGGAATAAGCAATTTCCGCAATGTTTCTATTTCATCTACAACCCTTCCTGTACCAAGAACAACACAGTCTAAAGGATTTTTTGCAACTGAAACAGGCATACCTGTTTCGCTTCTGATTAACCGGTCTAAACCGCTAAGAAGTGCCCCTCCTCCTGTAAGTACAATACCTCTGTCCATAATATCAGCAGCCAGTTCAGGCGGCGTCTTTTCAAGAGTATATTTTATTGCATCTACTATTGAATTTATAGGCTCTTTTAAAGCTTCGGCAACTTCTGTAGATGTTATTACTATGTTTTTAGGGAGTCCTGTAATTAAGTCCCTCCCCCTTATTTCCATAGACTCTTCTTTAGGTCTTAAATAAGCAGCCCCTATTTTAACTTTTATTTCTTCTGCCGTTCTTTCACCTATCATTAAATTATATTCTTTTTTGACATAGTTCACAATAGATTCATCAAATTCGTCACCGGCAACCCTCAGGGACTTGCTGGTAACAATACCACCAAGGGAAATTACAGCTACCTCGCTGGTTCCTCCTCCAATGTCCACCACCATGCTTCCGGATGGTTCTTCAACAGGAAGATCTGCCCCAATTGCCGCAGCCATAGGCTCTTCAATTAAAAATGCCTCTTTTGCGCCTGCATTGGTGGCTGCCTCTTCCACCGCCCTTTTTTCCACTTCTGTAACACCTGACGGTACGCATACAACTACCCTGGGTTTTCCAAACATTCCCCTGGACATTGCCTTTTTTATAAAGTACTTAAGCATGCTCTGAGTTGTTTCAAAGTCCGCTATAACCCCGTCTTTCATAGGTCTTATTGCAACTATGTTCCCCGGGGTCCTTCCTATCATGTTTTTAGCAGTATCGCCAACTGCAAGTACTTCCCTGGTTCTTTTATTTATTGCAACCACTGATGGTTCTCTTACAATAATTCCTTTACCCTTTACCTGCACTAGTGTATTTGCTGTACCTAAATCTATCCCTATATCCCTTGAAAATATACCCATATTTTATTCTCCTTCCATGCTAATAACCATTATACTATAGAAACACCAAATTTTTTCAATAAAGTATCTAATTTTGCCAAAGGCAGTCCTACAACATTAAAATAACAGCCGTTTATTTTCTCTATAAATATTGAACCTATACCTTGAATTCCATATGCACCGGCTTTGTCAAGAGGTTCTTTTGTTTCAATATATGCCTTTATGGTACTGTCACTAAGTTCCTTCATTTTTACATCAGTTACCTCAAAATCACTTATCCCATTCATAGTAGAAGCATCAATAACAGCGACCCCTGTCAAAACCTTATGCCAGGAACCCTGGATGTACTTTAACATTTGAAAAGCTTCCTCACTGTTTTGTGGTTTTCCTAAAATCTTTTCCTTTTTAACTATTGTATCTGCCCCGATAACAAGGCATTTTTCATCCTCTTTTAAATTATTTGATATTTTTTTTGCCACAAAATGTGCTTTTTCATATGCCAAAAACTCCACCAACCGGGAAGCTTCCAAATCTAACCCGTTGGTTTCATCAATATCAGGCTCTATAACCTCAAAATCCAGGCCTACCTGGCTTAAAAGCTGAGACCTCCTGGGTGATGAGGATGCTAATACTATTCTAATGGTAATCACCTCATATAGCTTGCTAAAATTAAATGTTTATGCATATTTTTACTTATCCCCTTGTAAATGTAATGAAATATAAACTGAGTTCTTTTTTTGCGGCATTTTTCTCTAATAAATATTATAAACCGGCACACTTATTATTATAATCACACAAACTGTCCTATTTCAACAAAATTTGAATTTAAAAGTTGTTATTTTTTTATTACAAATATTTATATATAAAATATATTTATTTTTAATTAATATTTTTTACTGCTTCCTTCACCTCTGTAATTATATTATCCAGTCCTTCTATTATTTTACTCATATCTGTTACGCTTATTTCTTCTAAACTTTCAAAACCCGCCTCTTTTAAAACCATTTTTAAAATAAACTCATCATCAGCGTTTAATCCTGCGTTTTTTAATTTTTGTTTAAGGTAGTTTATTTGCCTTGTTGTAGCTTTTTTGTCAGGAGTTTTAACTTTCTTTTTACTGCTTTTATTAATCTGGTCCTGGACATAGTAGAATTCTTCATCTAAAAGTCTTGCTTCTTCGGGATACAACCAGTCATTTTCACCCATTAATTTTCTGATTATCCTGTCACAAGCTCCAGTTATTGTTTTTTCCAAGCCAAATTCTTTATCATCAATAAGTTCTTTTCCTATTTTGAATTTTTCCCAATCTGTCAACAAATAATCCAATTTACCTTCTTTTATAGGGGCATTTTTCTCCTCAATTTTTTCTGCCACATATTTTTGAAACCTGTTGTAATAGTCAATTTGCTTCCCGTCTACAATAACCTGGCCGCTAGTCATATCCCTTCCCCTGACTTTTACTAAATAAGCAGGAAGCTCAATTTTCCCAATGCCAGGAAAATTTACTTTGTTTTCTTTTACCACACTAATAGACACATCCTCAATGGATATTCCCTTCTCTTTTGCTTTTTTAAATAAGCCTTCTGCCCGCATTCTCAATTCTCCGGCTGCACCCTTATAAAAATCTTTTTCTTTATTTATATTACATCAGAATTTACTTTTTTATTTTCTAAGTTTGCCGATATATTATTTACAGACATTAAATATCCTCCCTATTGTTGCTTTTGTATTATTATTTGAATAATTTTGAGGATATAACACAACCTATATTTTGTTTTTATGGAAAACTAATCAATCTAGTTTTTAGCCTTCTCTTTTTTACTATTAACAAGTATAATATAAGTATAGGAATCTATTAATTTCTAAAACAATGGAGGTGTCCAATGAAAATAGAAAAAATAAATGAAAATAAAATTAAAGTTACAATTTCATTTAATGATTTAGAGGAGAGGAATATTGATTTGAATTCCTTAAATTACAATTCTCCGGAAACACAGGAATTGTTTTGGGACATGATGGAACAGGCAGAAATGCAGCTAGGCTTTACCGCTTCAGATGCCCAATTATGTATTGAAGCTGTTGCTGACGCTGATGAAGGCTTTATAATTTTAATAACCAAAATGGATGAAGAAAATGAATTTGAATCCATTCATAAATATATCAAAAACAGATTTAGAAGAGCAGACCTGAGAGTTAAAAAGAAAGCTAAAAGAGTATGCTCCACTTTGGTTATGTATGCTTTTGACGATTTTGAAAACTTATGTGTTTTATCTAAAAGACTATCAGATATTTATTCAGGGGAAAGCACACTGTATAAGTTTAAAGACACCTACTATCTTCTTCTAACCAGAAGTTTATGGTCTGTAGACAATTTAAGTGCATTTGATTTAATTTTAAATGAATATGGACGGAAAATAAAAAACAGCAACTTTTATGAAGGTTATTTAAATGAATATGCAGTAAAAGTTATAGAAGGTACTGCTATTGAAACAATTGCAAATTACTTTTAACTTCACAAAAATAAAACTTTAACAAAATAAATAAAATATAAAAAAGATTGGTTGGATAGTTATGTTGCCTAAAAGAATAATTGTACCTAACAAATTCGATCAGTTTTTATTACACAGAAAAAGCCTTTTGCAGCAATATTCAAAAGGTGATTTATCAAAGGCAGAATTTATTGAAGCAAATTATGATTGCATAACAGCACTAAATATAAAACCTTTCAGGAAAATAGATAATGTAAAAAAAGCTATTTACAACTATCAATATTATAATGTGCTGGCAAAATATTATCAGAAAAAAGCTCATGATCTAGGGAAAAACCATGGAGCCAGAAGTGATTATTTAGAATTGTCCAACTACTTTTATTCAAAAAAAGACAATGTGACAATGAAATTTTTAAAGTTCATTGATTTTCGTGGAGTTGAAGCCTATTTTGTTAAAGTAAAATCACCCAACCTTAAAAAAAAGTTATTTGAAATTGTTTATAAAGATTACGACAATTTAATATTTCACTCTAAAAACGAAGTATTATTAAACATGCTTATTGAAGAAAATGTATTTATTTTTGAAGAAAGGCGCTCTCTTGTAGACAGTTATATCAATCAAAAATATTAATGCTGCTCTCTTCTTTCCAATATAAAAAATGTAATGTCATCCTGCGTATTTTTGCTGCCCATAAATTCAAAAACACTGTCACATATTACATCCGCCATATATTTTAAAGGTTTGTTTAAATTGCTCTTTAGCACATTTTCCAGCCTCCCGGTCCCGTAAAACTCTCCGGAAGAATTCCTTGCTTCTATAAGACCGTCTGTATAAAACATCACCCTGTCCCCGGGCTCAATTTCAGTGATATGGTCCTGGTACTTTTCGTTGTAGATTTCAATTAATTTGCATATAGGAAAACCTTTTATTTTAATTTCATGGATTTTGCCATTTTTCTTTATAATAAGGGGTTCCACATTGTGTCCTGCAGAAGACCATTTTAACCGGCCGCTTTTTATATTATACACTCCAAATAACATAACAATATACACATCATCACCAAAATTAGTTTTATTAAAAGCCTTATAAGTATCATCCAATATACTGCCGGGGCTTAAATCACCTTTTGAATTATTTAAATCTAAAAGGGATCTTACCGTCTGGTTTAAAAAAATAGTCAGCATAGCTGCCGGAACCCCGTGTCCCGATACATCCCCTATGTAAAAGGCTATATTGCCTTCATCAATTTTAAAAATGCTGTAAAAATCCCCACTTATTCTTTCAGCAGGAAAATATCTTACTTCAAAAGAAATGTTTTTGTTTTCAGGCACCTTAAAGGAAAACATTGATTCCTGAATACTTCTTGCATATTTTATATCATCTAAAAGCCTGTCATTTAATTTCTTTATTTCAATGGTTCTTTCATAAACCTTTTTATCTAAGTTTTCTGCATGGTCTTTAAGCTGTTCTTTTGCCCTGTGCAGCTGAAGATAGGGCTTTTTTATACTGCTGATTAAAACCCCCCTGAATATGAGGAAAAATGCAATAAATTTATATATATGCCCTAAGTAGTTGTAAATATCATATACACTCTCATACAGTACAAATGCCATTTCACTGAATATACTGATAATTAAAGACAGTACAAATAGAAAAATTACATTGTCCTTTTTCTTTTTGTATTCATAAATAAGTATAAGGGCTACAACAGCAAACAATATAACTATAAGGTATTCCGAGTATATTTTGTATTTTGTAAGTCCGTATTCTTCTATAAACATGGGAGGAAAAAAATCCGGGTGGTACGTAACCACATTAAGCAAAAAAACGCTTATTGCCATAGGGATAATCAAAAATATTTCCTTTCTTATTTTGGATTTCCGCTTTGGCGGAATTATAGTTGCAATTAAAAATCCAATTGCCGAAATAAGTCTTCCTAAAATCCAAAAAGTAGTGGCTCTGTTGGCACTTACATTTTCTATGAAAAAATCCGGCATTCCTTTAAAGCTTAAAGTGTGGAACATATCTATCATGCCTATGGTAAAGAAGACACTTCCCAAAAAAACCGTTCTTAAATTCCGCGTCTGGTCATAGGTGTAGTAGGACACTACGAATACTGAAAATGAGACAAGTATACTAATGAACTCAAACAGATAGTGCCAAGTCAGGTAGTTTGCTATGCTCATAATTCGTTCAAACTCTTCTTCAAATAGCCCGGCTATTTCCAAAAGAGCGTATGCAGCAGCACCTGTAATTATTATTATAATGTAGTGCTTGTATTTAGTGTGTATATCTGATATTTTTTTCAGCATTTGTCCTCACATACTCAGATTTTTTATTCCCCATGTCATTTATAAGAAGAAAAGACTTTACTTTACCCACTTAATATTTTTACCCTATTCATTTTAACATTTCTGATTACCCCTATGCAAGTAATAACCCAAAAACTTTGTTGTTTAATTTGTCTTTATAATGTAGTCAGAAAAAGAATATCAACATGTAGAAGCTTAAACTATAAGCTTTCACAAAATCGTGCGTAACTTGGCCGGACTTAAGGTAAAAAGAATAAGTGAGTTGAATTACTTCCATATAACTTTTTTGCTTGTAGAAATGATCCAAAATTCTTTTGCAAAGTTATACATTACCGCATACCGAAATTAAAGAATTTCAAGATATAGTTGGACTGGGAATAGAATATTTGCCATACTAGGGACAATTATTACGAAGAAAACATTCAAAATACTTTATACAACGACACAACCGTTCCAACAGACAATGACAAAGCTAAATGGAAAAAATGGGTTAATGACTTTGAAAAGAAAAATGAACAACTAAAAAAATTGTTTCAAACATGAATTTTAGGTATAATTTAAGCTCCTTAGTTAATAAATTTCAGCCTCCATAGGGATTATTAACTTAAGGAGCTTTTATTTTTACTGTTCTATCATTGTATTGTTCAGGTTATCCAATCCGCCTTCTTTGCTTATAATTATTTTCTCTTCCTTTTGTGCATTTACAGTTTTGTATTTTATTTCCCCCTGTGCAAGAGCTGTCTTTAATACCGTTTCCATGTCCTCTGCAATGACAAATTTTATTTTTCCTCTAACATTTTCAGGAATTTCGTCTAAATCTTTTTTATTGTCAACAGGCAGAATAATGGTATCTATACCTGCCCTGTGGGCTGCCAGTACTTTTTCTTTAAGCCCACCTATTGCCAGAACCCTTCCTCTTAGAGTTATTTCACCGGTCATAGCCACATTTTTCTTAACCGGTATATTTGTAAGGGCAGAAACCATTGCCGTAGCCAGTGTTATACCTGCAGAAGGTCCGTCTTTTGGTATGGCTCCCTCCGGAACGTGAATGTGGATATCGTACTTCTTATAAAAATCCTTATCAATTCCATACAAATCCACCCTAGAGCGTATAAAACTCATTGCAGCCCTTGCAGACTCCTTCATAACATCTCCTAACTGTCCTGTCAGCTCCAGTTTTCCGCTGCCTTCCATAAGGGTCACTTCTATAGACAAAGTGTCCCCACCTACCGGTGTCCAGGCTAAACCTGTTGCAATACCAACCTCGTCTTTTTCATTTGCCAAATCGTACTTGTACTTTCTGGTACCCAAATACTTTTCTATATTTAATGCAGTAATTTTTACTGTTTTTTGGTTTGTAGCTACAATCTTTTTAGCAACTTTTCTGCAAACACTTGCTATTTGCCTTTCCAATCCCCTTACTCCTGATTCCCTTGTATAGCAATTTATAATTTCCCTTACCGCTCTTTCATCAATCCTTATATTTCCCTTTTTAAGACCATGTTCCTTAATCTGTTTAGGGAACAAGAATTTTGTGGCGATATTTACCTTCTCTTCTTCAGTGTAGCTTGTAAGTTGAATTACTTCCATCCTGTCTAAAAGAGGTCTTGGAATGGTGTCAAGGGTATTGGCAGTTGTCAGGAACAAAACATCCGACAAATCAAAGGGGAGTTCTATATAGTGATCCCTGAATGCAAAGTTTTGTTCTGAATCCAGTACTTCAAGCATAGCTGATGCAGGGTCGCCCCTGAAATCACTGCTCATTTTGTCAATCTCATCCAAAAGAATGAGAGGATTCTTTGAACCTGCCTGTTTAAGAGCAGCAATAATTCTTCCCGGCATTGAGCCTACATACGTCCTTCTATGCCCTCTTATTTCAGCTTCATCCCTTACACCGCCTAAAGATATCCTCACATAATTCCTGTTTAATGCCCTTGCAATGGATCTTGCAATTGATGTCTTACCCACTCCCGGCGGTCCCACCAGACAAAGAATAGGTCCTTTAAGGTCATTTTTTAGTTTTCTGATTGCAAGATATTCTATTATTCTTTCCTTTACCTTTTCAAGCCCATAATGATCCTCGTCTAAAATATCCTCTGCACGCTTTAAATCAATAATTTCCTCAGTTTTAGTATTCCAGGGCAAATCCAAAAGCCAGTCAATATAGGTCCTTATTACAGAACCTTCTGCAGAACCTGAAGGCATCTTAACAAGGCGGTCTAACTCCTTCAATACCTTGTTTTCAACTTCCTCATTATATTTTCCTTCACGTAACCTTTTCTTGTATTCTTCTACCTCACCTGCAACGCCGTCTTTATCTCCTAATTCATTTTGTATTGCCTTTAACTGCTCTCTTAAATAGTACTCTTTCTGCATTTTATCAATTTGTTTTCTGACTTTAATATTGATTTCCTTTTCAATTTGCATAATATCAATTTCTTTTACAAGAACCTCAAATAATTTTTTAAGTCTCACACTAGGCTTAAATTCATTGAGAATTTCCTGCTTTTGCTCAACCTTTAACACTAAGTTTGAGGTTATTATATCTGCCAATTGATCCGGATCCTCAATATTCATTATTGATAAAACCGTTTCAGGTGATACTTTATTACTTAATTTTGAATAATCTTCAAAAGTTGACAATACCCTTCTTTTCAGTGCCTCAATTTCAACTTGGTTTTCATCATCATCAATATAAATTTTTTCTACAACCTCAGCCATAAAAAACGGCTCTACCTGAGTATACTCAGAAATTTCTGCCCGGCTTATACCTTCCACTAAAACTCTTATTGTATCTCCAGGAAGCTTCAACAATTGCTTAACCTTGCATATAGTTCCAATTCTATAAATATCATCCTCAGTAGGAGAATCATTCTTGGCATCCTTTTGGGCAACCAGATAAATTAATTGGTTGTTTATCATTGCTTCTTCCAAGGCTTTGATGGACTTTATCCTTCCCACATCAAAGTGCAGTATCATATGGGGAAATACTGTCAATCCTCTTAGAGGTAGTAGCGGTAACACCTGTTTTTTTATTACCTTTCTTTCACCAGACATTTTACCATCCCCCTGCTTCTAAATTTGTATTGTTCTTACAAAATGCAAACAGCGAAGCCATTAATCTTCACCATTATAACCTTAGTAACACATTATTTCAATTGTTTTTACTTGGAATGTCCAGGTATCAGCTAAGTTTGGATTAAAACATAAGTGCATTAAAATTTTAACAATCTAAGAGGTTCTTATAAATGTCTATTCAAGTATACTTAATTATAATATAATTTATACCCAATATAAATAGGTCTATATACCCTTTTTAAAAAAATATATTGAATAGTACTTTATTTTATATGTTAAATCCAACACTTAAAGATGATTATATCATCTTTAGCTGCAAAAATGCAGTTGAAATATATGTAAAACCTTTGCTTTTATACTATACAAAATGATATAGCAGAATAATTTTTTTTAAAAAACAGAATAGAATTACAGAAAAGCAAATTAAAATATCTAAATTTTATTGAATAGTAATTATAATTTATGTATAATTTACATGTAAAGTATAAAAAAATCTTATGCTTAAAGACAATTACATCATCTTTAAGCATAAAAACGGAGTTGACATATATGAAAATTATATCAGGTGGAGTTACAGCACCAAAAGGATTTAAAGCTGCAGGGGTTTCCTGCGGGATAAAAAAGGACAACAAAAAAGATCTTGCCATTATATGTTCTGATGACATTGCAATTGCTGCAGGAGTATTTACTAAAAATGTAGTAAAAGGTCATTCACTGCAATTGACTATGGAGTACATAAAAAAGGGCTGTGCTAAGGCAGTGGTTATAAACAGCGGAAATGCAAATGCCTGTGTTGGTGAGGCAGGATTTAAAAATGCAAAGGAAATTGCTGAGGTTACAGGAAATCTTCTAGGCTGTGATCCTGAAAATATATTGGTAGGTTCAACCGGCGTTATAGGCGTGCCTTTAGATATGCCCAAAATACTTAATGGGGTTAAAGAAACTGCTTTAAAGCTATCCCCTGAAGGCTCAAATGATGCAGTAGAGGCCATAATGACCACCGACCTTGTGAAAAAAGAAATGGCTGTGGAAATAGATATTCAAGGAAAAAAGGCAAGAATTGGAGCTATTGCAAAAGGCTCAGGCATGATACATCCTGATATGGCTACAATGATAAGTGTTATCACAACGGATGTTAACATTTCAAAGGAACTTCTTGATAAAGCATTAAAAGAAGCAGTTGCACATACATTTAACAGGGTTTCCGTTGATGGCGACACCAGTGTTTGTGACATGGTTGTAATACTTGCAAACGGAAAAGCTGAAAACCCTGGAATTTTAAATGAAGGTACTGAATACGACACTTTCAAATCTGCACTTGAATTTGTTTGTGAACATCTTTCACGCTCAATTGCAAAAGACGGGGAAGGTGCCACAAAGTTAATTGAAGTTGTGGTAGAAGGTGCAGCCAGCAGTGATGATGCTTATAAAATGGTATCATCCATTGCCAAATCCCCTCTTGTAAAAACGGCAATTTTCGGTGAAGATGCCAACTGGGGCAGAATAATAACTGCTGCCGGCTATTCCGGAGCAGAATTTGACCCAAATTTAATAGACATTTCAATAGGCAGCCTTTTAGTTTGCAAAAACGGAACCGCACTGGACTTTGACGAAGGGGAAGCTAAAAAAATATTAGAAAAAGATGAAGTACAAATTAAAGTTAATTTAAAAAAAGGAACTTTCAAAGACAGAATATGGACATGTGATTTTTCCTATGACTATGTTAAAATTAACGGAAGTTATAGAACTTAAGTTGTAAATTTGGTATAATAGAATAAAGGACTTGTCTTTCAATGTGCTATGTTGTCGCTTAAATTGCTCAATTAATTTATACTCGCTAACCTTCATCTAAAAAACATCCATTATACTCATTCTATGTAGTTATTATTACAATATTGGAGGTATCATTATGGCTAATAATCAATATGTTGTATTTAAGCTGGATGATAACAGTTTAGCAATCAGAATAGACTACGTAATAGAAATAATAAATTACCATGAAATATTTAAAATTCCCAACTCCCCACCCTACATTGAAGGACTTATAAATTTAAGGGATACAATTTATACCATATTGAATTTAAGAGAAATGCTTAATATGCCTAAAAAGGACTTAAATTTGAGTGATAAAGACTGGGATGAAGAAAAACCCAAGATATTGCTTGTTAATATAAATTCCAAACTAATTGGGCTTATCGTTGATTCTGTTGACAAAATATTAATATTAGAAGATGAAAAAATTGTATCCCCCTCTGAATTTGACTCCCAATTTGACAGAAGCTTTCTTGAAGGTATAGCTAAAATGGAAAATGACAAACTCCTTCTATTATTAGACCCTGACGCACTTGTTAAAAAAGTAATTGATAAGCAAATAAACTGTCCTGTTTAATAGATTTAAAAAAAGGAGCTGTGGAAAGTAGTTTTTAACTGTTTGTGCCACAGCTCCTTTTTTAACTCTTATTATTTTTTGTTAAAAGGAAAAACTTTTAAAATTGCCTTTATTATATGTTTTAAAATAGTAACAAAGTCAAAAAAACTGTCTGTTTTTTCAGTAAAACTTATAATGGCATCACAAACAGATTCCTCTATAGCCTGAGTGGTAGATTCCACCTTGTCCACTCCGTATTTTACAGTTCTGGTAATTTCATTGACATTATCAACAGTCTGGGAAATTTTGTCTTCATTTTTTTCAATAATTCTGTCCACTCTTTTGAGAACTTTATTGACATTAACTAAAGTATTGACAAGAAATATAACTGCTATTATTGCCCCAATAACAGCAATTATACCAAAAAAATAAAGTATAAACGTCCCAATATCTTGCAGTGTGTACATTACAAAGCCCCCTCTGTTATCTATTAAGCCTAATTGAGTCTAAGCAGGGTCTTGGTTATCATCTGTACATATCTGTCTTTTTGTTCTGCTTTAGCTCTTATAAGCCCGGTTATGAATATCTGGAACTTTTGAAGACATAGTAGAAAAACTAAAACACACTTGAAAAGCAACAGAAAAGAAAAGTGTAAATCTTTAAGTTTATTCTTCAGTCTCCTCAGAGGAATCTTCAGCTTCTGCCTGGGCTTTCTTTCTGGACTTAACCTCTAAAATTTTTCCTTTAACATCTTCCATGGAGTGCTTAACATTCTCAACAACTTTTTTCGTACCTTTAGATACTTTATCAGCAGCTTTTTTAGCATTTTCAGCTATATCCTGCCTGGTTTCTTTTCCTGACTTAGGTGCAAATAACAATCCTGCAGCCAATCCAAGTACCGTTCCTACTCCTGCGCCAATTGCAGCATTCTTTGCAGCTTTTCTTTTTGCAGCCTTTTCTCTTTCCCTTTTATTTCTTTCTAGCAAGTCTTTCAGTAGCATTTAATAGCACCTCCAGTATTTTTTTATACACCTATAATAATATTATACTTTATTTTTGGGAAAATTACTAGTAGTTATATGGTAATATTGTAATTTTAAACTTATAATCATTATAAAATAAAAAAAGACTACAACTTTAAAAGCTGCAGTCTTAATATACATTCCTTGCTTTCTTACGCATCTTTTCCAACAAAGCTAATTAAAAATTCTCCATTTATTTTTTCTAATTCAAAATTCAACTGATAATCTGCTGCATCTTCATAAATTCCGTCATTTAACCTGACAAATACGTAATATACATCTCCTTCTTTAGCAACATTTGTGATTTGGGTAAAAATAACATTTGTATCATTTAAATATACATAGCTTCCATCATTGCTAAATAGTATTTCAGTCCTTTCATTAGCTATTTTCCCCTTAAATTCATCATTACACATCTCTTTCATTGTTTCAATATCTCCCCTGTACAGGGCTTTAACAAAACGGATTACCATTCCCTGTATAATTTGATTGTCAGCAGGATCAATTCCTTCACTGGTTTGGTATTCTGTTATATTCTCTCCTTCAATTTCTTTTATTGTCCTTTTTAGTTCTTCATTTTCCAGTTTCATTTCCTCGTTTTGCTGCTTTATATAATCATTTTCCCTCTTTATTTCTTCAATTTCCACCTTAGCTTCATTATAGTTATTTTGAATTTCCTTTAGCTGCCTTATTACCGGGATTCCCTCCGGTACATAATTAGATGCAAATGTGGGAAATGCCACAATGGAACCTGTAAAAAGAAACATAATAACAAACATACCTGCAGCTATGCCTGAAAAAAACCGCTTCATATTAAACTTTTTCTCTTTAGTATTTTTTAATATGTTTTTCTTGTTTAGTTCTAATATGTCATCTTTTATTTTAATTGATTCTTTCAACTTTTTAAGACCTCCTATTAATTTTTTTGTCTCATCATATTCTGTTTTACAGCTGCTGCACCCGTCAATGTGCTTTTTTAATTCATTGAAAGTATTTACATCCAACTCTCCCATTATATATTCTTCCATTAGCCCTTTAACGTCATTGCAATTCATTTCTTCCCCTCCTTAATTATTCTTAAAATAGGTTTTTCTCACTCCTTGTATAATTTCATTGTATAATTTATTAAGCTAATAAAATCTCAGCCGCTGTTTTTATATCCTTTCATTAATTTTCTCATCTCCTCAAGCCCGTTGCTTAATCTGGACTTAACCGTTCCTTCAGGTATATCTAAAATTGCCGCTATTTCTTTTAAGGAAAGATCCTGAAAATACCTTAAAGTCAACACCACCCTGCTATTTTCCTTTAAAGAAGACAGTGCTCTCAACAAATCAATACTTTCCTCACTCCCCTCTTCAATAAATCCTCCAGTTTCTTCTATAAAATCTACACAAACCTCATTCTTATTCTTTCTAAAATAGTCATTACATTTGTTTACAAGAATCCTGTTTATCCATGATCTGAATTTACTCTTGTCTTTCAACGAATTTATTGAGTTAAAGGCTTTAATAAATGTTTCCTGGCATATATCAAGAGCCTCCCATCCTGAACCTACTATCCCAAGGGCTGTATAGTACAGCACATTATGATATTTTTTAACTATTGCTTCAAATGCTTTTTTGTCTCCTTTTTTGGCAGCTTCAACCATTATTTCTTCTTCCACCTCCACACCCCCGTACTCTTTTTTGTTTCATCTGTTAAATTATGTTAGTTTTATCTGTAAGCTTTTGAAGTTAAATAAAAAATAAGCTTTAAGTGTCCCTTTTAAAAGCCCCTTAATGGTTCTTCTATAATAATGACGCACTTAAAGCCTGATTAGTTCATTTTTTATATGAAATTTATTTAGGATATAAAATTATCCAGCGTTTAAAATTTATTTAGCATTTATTGATACATTCCCGGCTCCCATTTTTACATCTATTTTTATCTTGTTTTCTGCATCATCATAATTTTCTGAAATATAATGTTTACCGTCTTTTACTGCCTTAATGCCGTTAAACTCCATTGTACTCAATACACCTGTATTTTTAACTTTTACCCCGGAATTTTTAGGAACATAAATTTCAACATTAGAGGCTCCTGCATTAACTTCTACTTCTATTTCTTTCTGTCTCTCCCCTATAATTAATTTAAAATTTCCTGCCCCACCATTTAAATTTAGCTCCTTTACCTGTAAATCCGATGTATCAAATTCTGTGTCCACCATACCTAAGTTTAAATCTATGTCCCACAAAACATCTTTATTTAAAAATAAATCTAAATTCCCATCTTTGATATTTTCCACGTTAAGTAAATTTTTAATATCAGGTGCCTTAATTTTAATTTTTGCTTTTTTGTTACCTTCCTTATAATTTATCACAGGTTCTTTAAAGTTTATGCCTCTGATTTCCCCTTTAATAAGCTTATCATCAGTTGAATCAACATTAATTTTAACCATACCTAAGTTAATATCCAACTCCCCATATAAAGTATCTTCTTCCTTGTTTATTTCAAAATAATTTCTGTTTTCACCATCGCCATTTTCATAATTGCCATTTTCGCTAACTTCATCTCTTAAAATAAAAAGTCCTTTAGATTTTAACGGGTATAACTGGCTTAAGGCAATAATGACCGCAAAAAAAGCCACCCATGTGATTACCTTTACAAAACGGTATTTTCTAAAAATAATATTCAAACCTATAACTATGAGTATCATAGATATTACTTCAGTGAGATTTCTAAACACAAATCCAAATACTGAATTAATAAAGGATAAATCCAAAACTTTCAGCTGCCATGCTATTATAACAACACCAATAAATATAAAAACCAATCCCACACCTAAACTGTTTTTTTTCATAATGTCTTTTTTCCCCCCCTATATATAATAACTATACCTATAATCATCAATATAATTGGAAATACATATTTCAAACTAATGAAATGCCTTAATAAAAGCATTCCTCCAAAAATAATAAGACCAAGTCCTACAAATGTTTTATTTCTGTCTTCATTTGAACCAAATCCTTCCACGCTATCCCCCATGGTTTTGCTAAAATCTTTTTCCTCATCAAAACCATCACTAAAACTTTCACCTTCATTATAAAAATTGTGAGGAACATATTCATCTTCTTCAGGGATAACAATTACTGCAACGATATAAGCAAGTATACCGGTTCCCCCGAAAAAAATCGAAATTAAAAACCCAAGCCTTACAATGGTAGGATCAATACCAAAATATTCAGCTATCCCTCCGCATACACCTTCTATAACCTTGTTTCTTCTAGAGCGTGTTATTCTTTTTCCCATTTTTCTCCTCCTTTTAATTGCAATTTTTACTTATAATATTACTTAAATATATTTGCAGCAGTTTATAAAATTGCTGAACAACAATTTTACCTGTCAAAATATAATACGACTATTTTTTAAAAAAGTCTTAAAAAAGTCTTGTTTTTTATGAGAATTTTTTTCCTTTATAAATCAGCTTATTAATGCTATTATACATAAGGAGGATTTTTTTGATTATATTTTTTAATAAGCGGATATATAAAAGGTGAGTATAAATATGATAAAAGAAAAAATTTATGAAAGTTTTGAAATTTTTATTACTTTTTTTAAAATAGGTGCTTTTACACTAGGTGGTGGATATGCAATGCTTCCACTTATAGAGAAAGAAGCTGTGGAAAATAAAAAGTGGCTAAACAGGGAAGAAATCCTTGACATGTTTGCAATAATGCAGTCACTTCCAGGAATAATTGCTGTAAAATCCTCAGCATTTATCGGCTATAAAAAAGCAGGAATTAGGGGTGCTTTTTTTGCCGCAGTAGGTGTAACTCTTCCTTCATTTTTAATAATACTTTTAATTGCCCAGTTGCTGTTAAGTTTAAGGGATAATATATATGTACAAAAAATATTTGCCGGCGTCAGGGCCGGAGTTACCGCCCTTATTTTAGTAACAGCAATAAGACTTGCTAAATCAGCTTTAAAAGGATATATATCCATATTAATTGCCATAGCTTCATTTATACTTATAGTGTTTTTAAATGTCCACCCTGTTTTCACTATACTTATAGGCGGTGTTTTAGGCTTTTTAGGATACTTAAAGCATAAATAAAAGTATAAGTATAAATATCAATTAAAATATAAACAAAAGCAAAAATACAGAAAGGTTTGAAATTATGATTTATTTTACTCTTTTTAAAGTATTTTTTATAATAGGATTATTTAGTTTTGGAGGAGGTTATGCAATAATTTCTCTTATACAGGCTGAAATGGAGTACTATGGCTGGATAAGCTCCACTGAATTTGCAGATATAATCGCCATTTCCCAGATGACTCCCGGACCTATTTCTGTCAATACCGCAACTTATGTGGGTGCCGGTGCCGCCGGCATTTTAGGTGCAACCACTGCAACGCTTAGCCTAGTCCTTCCTTCATTTATTATTATGGTTACTGTCGCCCACTATTTTGCACAGTTTAAAGACAGTAAAGCTGTAGAATGGATTTTAAAAGGAATACGTCCTGTAACAATTGGTTTAATTTTTTCAGCAGTGGTGTTTTTGGCTGAAACCTCTATACTAAATCCGGACAGTCAGTCAGGATTTAGTTTAAATGCAATTATATCTTCATTTGATTTTAAAAGCACCCTGGTTTTCCTGCTTGTCTTTTTATCAAGTTTAAAGTTTAAACCACACCCTATATTGGTTGTAGTGCTTTCTGCTTTAATCGGTCTTGTTATCCTCTAAACCATAAGACCCATTAAATGCTTACTTTATTATGATATTTTATTGTAATAAAACGAAAATCTTAGTATAATTATAATAAGGCAGCACTGTAACTAAGGTGTTACCATTAGAAAATATTTTAAATGCAGTTATTAATATACTGTTTATTAATACCTATTATAAAATACTATTGTCAAAATGCTGCAATTTTGATACCATTTTAAGGTACCTTACATATTAAGATGCCGTATTAAAGACCACATTAAAGGAGGTTAAGTGCTCAGTTTTAAAGGTAATATAATTTGAAGGGAGGTATAATATGTATACCATCTGTGGAAATGTAAACTATTTCCACAGTATACATGAGAGTTGTTATGAAAAAATTACTGTACAATGTTAAGTTTAGGAAGAAAATTATTTTTGCTTTTACAATTATATTAATTACAGTTACTTCTTTTATAGTATCTTTTTCAATTAATAATGAAAAGAATAATTCTGCCAAAAACGTTTCTAATAATGATTCATCAGGTAACAAGTTAATTGTTGATGCTAATAATGAACTGCCTAAATCACCAGGCACAGATAACCAAAACACCGGTGAAACAGTCTCTGATGATGTCACAGCCCCACCCGGACAGTCAAATAATACAACTGATGACATTAAAGATGATTTTGAAGATAATATTGAAGATAATTCAGACTCGGATGATTTTGACACAAATGTTCCAGACATAGAACATACAGACTCTGAAGAAACTCATGACAAGGAAGAAAATACTTCAACACCTGTAACTACGCAGCCTTCTTCAAAACCTGACTCTACTCCAACCACTACTACAAGTCCTTCTACCAGTCCTAAAAACACTACAAAACCTGCTACTACTCCTTCTTCAAAGCCTTCCGCCACTCCTAAAAACACTACAAAACCTGCTGCTACTCCTTCTTCAAAACCTACCACCACTCCTAAAAATACTTCAAGAGCCGTTATTACACCTACTTCAAAGCCTTCTTCCACACCTAAAAATACTACAAAACCTGTTATTACTCCTTCTTCAAAACCTACTGCTACTCCTAAAAATACTACAAAACCTGTTATTACTCCTACTCCAAAGCCTACCACCACTCCTAAAAATACTACAAAACCTGTTATTACTCCTACTCCTAAACCTACCACCACTCCTAAGAACACACCAAAAACTTCACCTACTACAGAACCTACCACTAAGCCTGTGGAGCCTCCAAAATACGGGGATTACATTGTAACATACGATATAAAAGGCGATTGGGGAAATGGTGCAATTGTCATGGTTACTATTAAAAACAATACTTCAGAGCCTATAAAAAATTGGACACTAACTTGGAGTTTCCCTGACAACCAAAAAATTAATGATCTCTGGCAGGCACAACTTGAACAAAAGGGTAATTCAGTTAAAGTAACAGGTTCGTCAATATTAGGCACCGGTGAAATTCCTGCAAAAGGAGAAGTAAGCTTTGGATTTAACATGGGGTATTCCGGTAGAAACAGAACACCTGATGATTTTGAACTTAACGGGGTAAAATGCAAAGTAAATTAAAAATTAAATTACAATAAAAAAACCACCTTTCCTCATTTACGGAAAGGTGGTTTTTAAAGTTGTTTTAACTATTTTAAAGTTATTTTTAGCTATAATAATAACATGGAATAATAAACATTTTTAATAAAGCTGCTTTTGCTCATTAAAGAAAGTCTTGCACCCTAACTGGACAAACAAAATTACCGTTAGTGACACACTTCCTAAAATACCAAGCATAATGGCTATCTGATAGCATATTGCATCCACCGGGGAAGCTCCTGACAGTATCTGACCTGTCATCATTCCCGGCAAAAAAACCACTCCCATGCCAAGCATAGAGTTAATGGTAGGAAGTATGGCAGAATCAAAGGCATCATCAACAATGGCCTTTGTTGCCATTTTAGGTGTTGCCCCAAGCATCAGGGCTCCTTCCACCAAATGTTTTTTGGAGGTCATCCCATCAACCAGCCTGTTCACTCCCAATGTAATTCCCGTCATAGAATTACCTATAAGCATTCCCCCAATGGGTATAAAATACCGGGGTTCATACCACGGGGAAATATTTATAACAATAAAAAGAAAATAAAAAAAACAGGTGATACTTCCAAGGGACATTGAAAAAGCTATAATACGTCCTAATTTTGACATAAAGCTAATTTTGGTCCTTTTCAGAATTGTATATATAGAAAACATTTCCATAACTGCAAGTATTATCACTGAATATACCGGGGATGGGTTTTCAAATATATAAGTTAGTAAATATCCAATTAATATTAGCTGAAGGGTCATTCTGACTGAAGATATCAATATTTCCTTTTCCCTGGGAATCCCTTTAAGCCTTACAATTAGTAATAACAAAATAACAAATGCATAAGCAGCAACAACCTGCCACAATTGAAGCTCTATCATATCCTCCATTTTATTTTATGACCCTCCCCCCTTTTATCTCTACAATGTTGTCAGAATAATCTAAAGCTATCTTTTTAGAGTGGGTAACCATGACAAGGGTTTTATTTTCTGCTTTTATATGCTTTACCACCCTTTCAATTACCACCTCTTCTGTTTTATCATCTAATGCAGAAGATGGTTCATCAAGTAAAAATACCTCCGGTTTCATTAAAATTACCCTTCCAAGGGCCATCCTCTGCTTTTCCCCGCCGGAAAGCTTTTCTGCATCGTCATCAAGCTTCTTTTTTAGGGAAACCATTTCTAAAACTTTGATTAATTTATCATCCTTCTCTTCAGGTTTTCCTGAAAACTTAAGCCCTATAAGTAAATTTTTCTTTATACTCCCCGGAAAAACAACCGGCTGTTGGGGAAGCATAACCACCTTCCGCCTAAGTTCTACAGAATCTATATCATCTATAAGCAAATCATTATAATATATTTCCCCTCTGTCACAGCTTATCAGCTTATTAAGAAGGCACAGAAGAGTGGATTTTCCACTCCCGCTTTCCCCAACTATACATGTAACTTTATTTTTTGGAATTTCCAACCGTTCTATATGCAAAATATTCTTGTAGACAACATTAATTAATTTAAACATATTTAACCCCGTAAAAATTTACCCCTATGAAAACTAGAACTCAGCATTATTTACTGTCCTTGGGAAAGGTATTACATCTCGGATATTTGTCATACCTGTAATGTACATTATTGCCCTTTCAAAGCCAAGGCCAAAACCTGCATGCCTTGTTCCGCCGTATTTTCTAAGGTCTACATACCACCAGTATTCCTCTTCTTTAAGATTTAACTCTTTCATACGCTGCTGTAAAACTTCAACCCTGTCTTCCCTCTGGCTTCCCCCTATAATCTCACCCACACCGGGTACAAGGAGGTCCATTGCTGCTACAGTCTTGTTGTCATCATTCAGCTTCATATAAAATGCCTTTATATCTTTAGGATAATCAGTTACAAATACCGGTTTTTTAAACACTTTTTCAGTCAAATACCTTTCATGCTCTGTTTGAAGGTCACACCCCCACTTAACAGGATATTCAAATTTTTCTTTAGATTCCAGCAGAATATCAATTGCCTCTGTATAAGTTATTCTGACAAAATCAGAGTTTACCACATTGTTTAATCTGTCAAACAGTCCTTTGTCTACGAAGTTATTGAAAAACTCCATTTCTTCCGGGGCATTCTCCATGCAGTATTTTATTATATACTTTAACATATCCTCAGCAACTTCCATATTGTCGTTAAGATCTGCAAAAGCCATCTCCGGTTCTACCATCCAAAACTCTGCGGCATGCCTTGGAGTATTAGAGTTTTCGGCTCTGAAAGTAGGCCCGAAAGTGTATATATTTCTAAATGCCATAGCATATGTTTCGCCTTCTAATTGTCCGCTGACTGTTAAATTTGTCTCTCTTCCAAAGAAATCTTCTGAATAGTCTATACTGCCGTCTTCCTGTCTTGGTACATTGTCTAAGTCTAAAGTTGTAACTCTGAACATTTTGCCGGCACCTTCCGCATCGCTTCCCGTAATTATTGGTGTGTGCACATATACAAAACCCCTGTCCTGGAAAAACTTATGTATTGCATAAGCAGCAAGGGACCTTATTCTAAACACAGCTGAAAAGGTGTTTGTCCTGGGTCTTAAATGTGCAATTGTCCTTAAAAACTCAAATGAGTGCCTTTTTTTCTGAAGTGGGTAATCCGGCTGTGACAGCCCTTCAATTTCTATCTTGTCTGCTTTTATTTCAAATGGCTGCTTTGCCCCGGGTGTTTCAACCAGCTTCCCATGTACTATTATTGCTGAACCAACGGGAAGTTTTGCTATTTCTTTGAAATTATCTATTTTTTCATCTTCAAAAACCACTTGCAGGTTCTTAAAAAAAGTCCCGTCATTTAATTCAATAAACCCAAAGGCTTTAGAATCTCTTATTGTCCTTACCCAGCCGGCAACAACAATATTACTGTCTATATATTTTTTTGTTTCCCTATACAGGCTTTTTATACTAGTAGCTTTCATCTGCATACCTACTCCTTTTTATATTATTTGTATCTTCTTTTTGAACTATTTTATATTTCAATTGGTTAAATTAGCTGCTGGAATTTTATTAAAGTAACTTTATATTTGCTTTATCACAAATTTCAATCATAGAGTCAGGCCATACAGAAGCTTGTACTTCCCCGATATGTGCTTTTTTTAACAAATACATACACATCCTTGACTGACCTATTCCTCCACCGATTGTATAAGGAAGTCTGCCTTCCAGTAATTCCCTGTGAAATAAAAGATTTTTCCTGTCTTCACAACCTGCTTCCTTCAACTGCCTTAGCAGTGCTTCTTCATCCACCCTGATCCCCATTGAAGATATTTCCATAGCTCTGTCCAATAGGGGGTACCACAATAATATATCCCCATTCAGATTCCAATCATCATAATCAGGAGCTCTTTCACCGTGCTTTATCCCTGATTTTAATATCCCCCCTATTTTCATTATAAAAACAGCACTTTTTTCCTTTGCTATTTTATCCTCCCTCTCAGCAGGGGAAAGATCAGGATACATATCCTCAAGCTCCTGGGTTGTAATAAAATATATTTCATCCGGAAGGGTTTTTTTAATAACAGGAAATTTGCTGCATATGTGGTCTTCGGTTTTCTTCAGTGCATTATAGATCTTTTTGACAGTTTCCTTTAACACTTCAATTTTTCTGTCTTCCTTGCTTATTACCACTTCCCAATCCCACTGATCTACATATATGGAGTGAAGGTTGCCCAATTCCTCATCCCTTCTTATAGCATTCATATCTGTATATAAACCCTCTCCAACGCTAAATTCATATCTTTTCAATGCCATACGCTTCCATTTAGCCAAGGAGTGTACAATTTCTACAATATTTTCATTTATTGCCTTTACATTGAAAGACACAGGTCTTTCAACACCACTTAAATTGTCATTCATTCCTGACTCAGGTCTTACAAAAAGTGGTGCCGATACCCTTTCAAGGTTTAATGCTTTAGCAAGTTCCAATTCAAAAAAATCTTTAATTATTTTAATTGCCTTTGCAGTATCTCTTATGGATAAAGATGATTTATATCCTGAAGGTATAATAATTTTTTTTCCGCCGTTCAACATAAAAAACGTTACGCAAAACTTTATAAAATTTATAACAAGATTGTACCCAACGCACTTCTAAATTTTATAATTTCTTGTTTTAACGTAACTCCTCCCTTCTTTTTTATCCTTGTTTTTATACTCTCATTACTTAATTATACTCTCCTTACTTAATAAACGGAGATAATTGAAGGCGTCTTACAGCACAATCTATAAAATTAACCAATTCACATTATAACATTTGAAACTCAAAAATCCAACAGTTTCAAATATATTTCTTTTTAAAGGCATACTTCTTTTTACAGCACTTTAAGCTTAGGAACAGGACTTAAAATTCTTTTAAGAAATCTTCCGGTATGGGAATTTTCAACTCTTATAATTTCTTCAGGTGTCCCCTGGGCAACAATATATCCTCCGTTGCTTCCCCCTTCAGGCCCTAAATCTATAATATAATCCGCTATCTTAATAACATCCAAATTGTGTTCAATTACCACCACTGTATTGCCTGCCTCCACCAGCCTTTGGAGAATATCTGTAAGCCTGTGGACATCTGCTGTGTGAAGTCCTGTGGTGGGCTCATCTAGTATATACATTGTCCTGCCTGTGCTTCTCTTAGAAAGCTCAGTGGCAAGTTTAACTCTCTGGGCTTCCCCCCCTGAAAGGGTTGTTGAAGGCTGTCCCAGCTTTATATATCCCAAGCCCACATCATACAGTGTCTGCAGCTTTCTCTGTATCTTAGGAATGTTTTTAAAAAACTCCAGTGCATCTTCAACAGTCATATCAAGAATCTCTGCAATATTCTTACCCTTGTACCTTACTTCAAGAGTCTCCCTGTTATACCTCTTTCCTTTACACACTTCACATGGCACATAAATATCCGGTAAAAAATGCATCTCTATTTTAATTATACCGTCCCCCCTGCATGCTTCGCACCGTCCGCCCCTGACATTAAAACTAAAGCGTCCTGCTTTGTACCCTCTGGTTTTGGACTCAGTGGTTTCTGCAAAAAGTTCACGTATAATATCAAATACACCCGTATAAGTTCCGGGATTGGATCTAGGTGTCCTGCCTATAGGGGACTGGTCTATATCTATTACTTTGTCAAGATGTTCAATGCCTATAATATCGTCATGGTCACCTGCTTTAGTTCTTGCCCTGTTTAACTGACTGGCTAACCTTTTGTACAAAATTTCGTTTACAAGGGAACTCTTTCCTGAGCCAGAAACTCCTGTTACACAAGTAAGCACCCCTAAAGGAAAACTTACATCTATATTTTTTAAATTATTCTCCCTGGCTCCAACTACTTTAAGCCACTTTCCATTTGGCTCCCTTCTCTTTTTGGGAATATCAATGGACTTTTTACCGCTTAGATACTGTCCTGTAATGGATTTTGGATTCTGCTTTATTTCTTCCACAGTTCCCTTTGCAACAATTTCCCCGCCGTGGATACCCGCACCCGGGCCTAAGTCTATAATATAGTCCGCTGCATACATTGTATCTTCATCATGTTCAACCACAATAAGGGTGTTTCCCAAATCCCTCATCTTTTTAAGAGTTCTCAAAAGCTTTTCATTATCCCTCTGGTGAAGTCCTATACTAGGTTCATCTAAAATATACAAGACTCCCATAAGACCTGAACCTATCTGGGTAGCAAGCCTTATTCTCTGAGCTTCTCCCCCTGAAAGTGTGCCGGCAGCTCTTGACAATGTAAGATAATCTAAACCTACATCCACCAAAAATCCCAATCTTTCATTTATTTCCTTCAATATCTGGCGGGCTATCAGCCTGTCCCTTTCAGATAAATTTATATCCTTAAAAAATTGCTTTGCATCTCCCACAGACATACAGCTGACCTCATGAATATTTTTCCCGCCCACCGTTACTGCAAGAACCTCTTTTTTCAATCTGGCACCATTACACTCTGAACACAAATTCTCACTCATAAACTGTTCATAATACTGCTTCATTTCTTCCTTTTGTGTCTCATTATACCGCCTCTCCACACTGTTTACTATTCCCTCAAAAGAGGTCATGAAAGTTCCATCCCCATACTTTCCGTTATATTCTGCCAATACCTTTTCACCTTTTGTTCCATAGAGGATTACGTCCAAAATATGTTCAGGCAAGTCTTCAACAGGGGTGGAAAGGCTAAAGTTGTAATGATTTGCCAAAGCATTCATATACATACTTGCATAGCTGTCATCCTTAGCTAAATTCCATCCGGCAACTGCAATTGCCCCTTCTTTTAAAGACAGCTTTTTATTTGGTATAACCAAATCCGGGTCAACCTTCAGTAAAGAGCCGAGTCCTGTACAGCTGGGACAAGCCCCGTAAGGGTTGTTGAAAGAAAACATCCTTGGCGTTAACTCCTCCATGCTGATTCCACAGTCTGTACATGCAAAATTTTGACTAAATAAAATTTCTTCTTTTCCGATTACATCAACAATAAGTACCCCGTCACTTAACTTCAATACAGTTTCAATTGAGTCTGCAAGTCTTTTTTGTATATTAGGTTTGACTATAATCCTGTCCACCACAATTTCAATATTGTGTTTTTTATTTTTTTCCAGCTCAATGGGTTCATTTACATCCATCACTTCATTGTCTATCCTGACCCTTACATATCCGGATTTTTTTATGTCATCTAAAAGCTTTTTGTACTCTCCCTTTCTTCCCCTTACCACAGGGGCTAAAAGCTGTATCCTTGTCCCTTCCTCCAGCTGCATAATGCTGTCAACCATCTGATCTAAAGTCTGCTGTGAAATTTCCTTTCCGCAGGAAGGGCAATGGGGTACACCTATCCGTGCATATAAAAGCCTTAAATAGTCGTGTATTTCCGTCACCGTTCCAACGGTGGACCTGGGATTTCTGCTGGTGGTCTTCTGGTCTATGGATATTGCCGGGGACAGCCCGTCTATATAATCCACATCCGGCTTTTCCATCTGTCCCAAAAATTGCCTTGCATAGGATGACAGGGACTCAATATAACGCCTCTGACCTTCAGCATAAATGGTATCAAAGGCAAGAGACGACTTGCCTGAACCACTTACCCCTGTAATTACAACCAGTTTGTCCCTTGGTATTTCAACATCTATATCTTTCAGATTGTGTTCTCTTGCACCTTTTATAAAAATTTTATCTCTTACCATATTTACACCTTATTTCCCTATTATTTAATATGATTTTTATTTTATATGATTTTTATTTTCCTCTAAAAATCTTACCACAATATTATACCAAACTAACACTAAAAATCAAACATAAGTTCGGTAAAAAACTTTCATTTTGCTTTTTCTTTTAATTCCATCAATATATCCCGCAGTTCTGCAGCCCGTTCAAACTGCAACTCTGCTGCTGCCTGTTTCATCTCAGCGGTAATTTTATCAATAAGTTCTTTTATTTCTTCCTTAGTCATTGTTTTTTTGTCTTTGTCAATTTTATAACTTGCATCCTCTTCCGCTGCCTTTACCGGCTCTATAACATCACGTATTCCCTTTACTACGCTCCTTGGAGTAATACCGTGGGTTTTATTGTACTCCATTTGTATCCTTCTTCTCCTGTTTGTCTCATCTATTGCCCTTTGCATGGATTTAGTAACCTCATCAGCATACATTATTACCTTGCCCTCAACATTTCTTGCCGCTCTTCCAATAGTCTGTATCAGGGATGTCTCTGAACGCAAAAAACCTTCCTTGTCTGCATCCAATATGGCAACAAGGGATACTTCCGGCAAATCCAGTCCTTCCCTCAAAAGATTTATTCCCACCAAAACATCAAAAACCCCAAGCCTTAACTCCCGTATTATTTCCATCCTCTCAATGGTATCAATATCTGAGTGAAGGTATTTTACTTTAAAATTCATTTCCTTTAAGTAATCTGTCAAATCCTCTGCCATTTTCTTAGTCAACGTGGTAACAAGCACCCTTTGGTTTTTCTCAACTCTTTCACTAATTTCCCCGATAAGGTCATCTATTTGCCCCTCAACAGGCTTTACTATTACTTCAGGGTCAACTAAGCCCGTAGGTCTTATTATCTGTTCAACTATCTGTTTTGAGTTTTTAATTTCATATTCAGCAGGAGTTGCACTTACAAATATAATCTGATTTATTCTCTCTTCAAATTCTTCAAATTTAAGGGGTCTGTTGTCAAAAGCTGAAGGCAGCCTGAACCCGTATTCCACAAGGGATTGCTTTCTTGACCTGTCACCATTGTACATTGCACCTATCTGAGGTACGGTAACGTGAGATTCATCTATTATCATTAAAAAATCTTTTGGAAAATAATCTATAAGAGTAAAAGGAGGACTTCCGGGTTTTCTTCCGCTTATATGTCTTGAATAGTTTTCTATCCCCTGGCAAAAACCCACCTCCTGCATCATTTCAATATCATATCTCGTCCTCTGTTCAAGCCTCTGAGCCTCCAAAAGCTTTCCTTCTGCTCTTAGCTCTTTTAACCGCTCTTCAAGCTCCTCCTCAATGGACTCTATTGCCTTATCCATCTTTTCTTTAGTTGTAGCATAGTGGGATGCAGGAAAAATAGCTGCATGGTTTCTTATTCCTACTATTTCTCCTGTAAGGGAATCCACTTGGGTAATCCGTTCAATTTCATCCCCAAAAAATTCAACCCTTAAAATTTCCTCTGAAGAAGAGGCAGGGAAAATCTCCAAAACATCCCCTCTTACTCTGAACCTTCCCCTTCTAAAATCTATATCATTCCTGTCGTACTGGATTTCCACAAGTTTTCTTATAACCTCATCCCTGTCCCTTTGCATACCGGGTCTTAAAGAAAGCATAAGCTCAGTATAGTCCTCCGGGTCTCCCAGCCCGTATATACAGGACACACTGGCAACAATAATAACATCTCTTCTTTCAAAAAGGGCTGCCGTTGCAGAGTGTCGCAGTTTATCTATCTCGTCGTTTATAGATGCGTCTTTTTCAATATAGGTATCTGTAGAAGGAATGTAAGCTTCTGGCTGATAATAATCATAATAGCTTACAAAATATTCTACGCAGTTGTCGGGAAAAAACTCTTTAAACTCACTGCAAAGCTGTGCCGCCAAAGTTTTATTGTGAGCAATAACCAGTGTGGGCTTTTGCACCCTTTCAATGACATTTGCCATTGTAAATGTTTTCCCGGAACCTGTAACCCCCAAAAGAGTCTGTCCCCTAAACCCTGCATTTATGCCTTCCACCAGCTTATCTATAGCAGCAGGCTGGTCACCGCAAGGTTTAAAATCCGATTTTATTTTAAATTTATGCATAATATACCCTCCTGTAAATCCCCGTTAAAAATTAAATATAACCATATATACCACGCTCAATTTAATTTAACACATATCTATTTTACATTAACATTTTTTAATTGTATATTTCCCGCAGATTAAATTTATAGCATTAGCATGTTAGCGTAAAGTTATTGTAGGGAATGAGACATAAAATACCATATATAATTGAAAAGAAGATGACATCCTGTTAAGATATTAATTAACCAAAAATAATAAATAGAAAGGATGACATCTTCT
>Ga0208938_1000139_pt1 | contig 68743 bp, 68 predicted proteins | sample AD_UKC125_MetaG_FD_184434 | JGI IMG/M metagenome (GOLD analysis project Ga0208938, IMG submission 184434) | Active sludge microbial communities of municipal wastewater-treating anaerobic digesters from USA - AD_UKC125_MetaG (SPAdes) (version 2) | ecosystem: Engineered > Bioreactor > Anaerobic >... | reverse complement strand
CCCTGTACGACGCCACCTTCGCCGCCGTCGCGGCCACCAACGCCTACGCGCACACCCTGGCCGACAACGACTTTGCGGCCAACGCTCTGGTCGTCGTCGTCACCGACGGCGAGGACAACGCTTCGGCGCAAACTCCGGCGACTGTGGCCCGCGAGATCGGCCGCGGCGTCGGCAAAGAATGGCTCGAATCGCTGAACGTCATTCTGGTCGGCGTCAATGCCCGAAGTTGCCGACGGGCGCTGGACCGCTTTCGCCAGGCAGCCGGTCTCGCGCAGTACGTCGATGTCGCCGATGCCACGGCGCAGAACCTTGCCCGTCTGGCCGACTTCGTCGCGCGCAGCATCGCCTCGCAATCGCAGAGCCTGGGTAGCGGCGGACCCAGCCAGGCGCTCACCTTCTGAGTGGCCGGCGCCGCGTTCATCGACCGGGCGGCTGGAAATCAGCCGCCCCCACAATGGGAGAAGCAGATGGTCGTCGATCATTTTTTTGCCATCGGCACGCCGCACGCCAATAGCGGCGGTGCTTGCCAAGATTACGCACGCTCCGGTCTGGCGACGGCGGACCTGGCTGTCGGCGCGGTCGCCGACGGTTGCTCGGGCGCCTCGGCGAACACCGAAGTCGGCGCTCAGGCCGCTGTCTTCGCCTTCGAGCGGGCGCTGCTGCCGCATCGGCAGCAGCCAGGCGGATGGTTCGACGCGCCCTTTGCCGAGGACTTTCTGGCGGCCTTCGGCGCGTCGCGCGTCTCGCCCAGCGAGGATGATTACCTGGCCTCGCTGGTCGGCTTTGCCGCCACTTCGCGGGAAGCGGCCATCTATCTGTATGGCGACGGCGCCATCGCCTTGCGCTACGCCGACGGCAGGCACCTGCTGATCGAAATCGAATGGCCCGGCAATGCCCCGTATTACCCCGGCTACAGCACCCGCCCCGAGGTCCGGGAGCGCTTCCTGGCGCAGTTGTCCGATCCGTACGCGGCGGTGGTCCAGCGGCGGACCGAATTCGTCACCGACGACGGCGGCGTCACTACCCTCGCGAGCAGCAGCGAAACGCGGTCTTTCGAGGATCTGGAGAAGGGTGTGGTGATCCGCTTCCTGCCGGCAGATGAGCAGATCGAGGCGCTGGCGGTGATCACCGACGGACTGGCGCGGATCGGCTGCCTGTCGGCCGCCGAAGCCGCCGCCGAACTGCTGGCGTTCAAGAACCATCGCGGCCACTTCGTCAAACGCCGCTGCCTGCGCGCGCTGGCCACACTCCAGCGCGGCGGCCAGCTGTTGGGAGACGACCTGGCGATCGCCGGCGTCTGGTTCGGGAGCGCATGAAATGGACATCGGCAAAGGCATCCGGGTGGTCATGCCCGGCAAGGGTGAAGTGATGCTGCGCGCCCAGGATCACCTGGCAACGGGCGGCGAAGGCGCGGTCTTTCAGCGCGCGGGGATGGTTTATAAGCTCTACCTCGATCCCGTGGCGGCACGCGCGCGCGGCATGGAAGAAAAGATCGGCCTGCTGGCGCAACTGCGCCATCCCAGCATCGTCGCGCCGATCGACGTTCTGCGCGATCAGCAGCAGGCGCTGGTCGGCCACTACATGCCGGCGGCGGCGGGCGTGCCGCTGATCGAGCTGTGCACCAACGCCTGGCGCAGCGCCAACGGCTTCGGCGACGATCAGGCCGCTCAACTCGTCGAGAACATGCGTGCAGCGGTGGTTGCGGCGCACGCCCTGCCGGCGCTGATGGTCGACGGCAACGAGACCAACTGGCTGGCCAACGGCGTCGAGCCGCGGGTGATCGACGTCGATAGCTGGCAGATCGGGCGCTTTCCGGCGACGGCGATGATGGCCACGATCCGCGACTACCACGGCGCGCAACCCTCAGCGGCCGCCGACTGGTTCGCCTGGGGAATCGTCACCTTCCAGGTGTTTACGGGCATCCACCCCTACAAGGGCAGCCACCCCGATTTCCGGCGCGGCGATCTGGAGGCCCGGATGCGCGCCAACGTTTCGGTCTTCGACCCCCGCACCCGCCTCAATGCCGCGGTACGCCACTTTGCCGCCATCCCCGCGGCCCTGCGCGACTGGTACGCCGACGTGTTCCAGCGCGGCCAGCGCGGCACGCCGCCGAGCGCGCTGCAGCCACGCATCACCGCTTCGGCGCCCCGGAAATACCGGGCCACGGTCGGCGCGAACGGCCGGCTGCAGCACGAGCACGTGCTCACCCTGCCGGGCGCGCTGCGCTGGATCGACGCCGACGGCCTGGCCGTCATCGAGTCGGGAGGGCGTCTGCTGGCTTACGACCTGCGGCATCGACAAACGCTCGACGGCCTCACGCCCGCCATCCTGCAGGGCATCATCGGCGGACGTTGCAGCCTGCTCGCACTGCAGCGTGGCGCGATTCTGCTCGAAATTGCCGGCGGCACGATCCGCGCACTGTTCATCACCGGCCCGGGCGAGCGACCGCCGGCGATACCGCCGATCGCAGCGCTGCCGTTGCGCGCCGACCGGCTGCTGCACCTCGGCCGGCGCGTCTTCGCCGTCAGCGACGCTGACGCCAGCGGTCTGACCGAAATCCGCATCGAGCGCCTTGGCGAGCGCCTGCTGTTGGCCATCGGCCAGTCCTGGCCGGTGCACGCACGCGCGACCCGCTTTTTCGACGGTCTCGCCGTTTGGGATTGCCTCGGGACGCCGTTCATCCTGCTTCCCGAAGGCCCGTCGGCGCTGCTCATCGATCGCGCCGAGGTGTTGCGCGACTACCGCCTGATCAACGCTTACGCGCGCGACCGCCACGCTGTCGTGGTGCACGGCCTGCGTCGTGACGACGGCCTGCTGTATCGTCTGCGTCTGCGTCTCGGCAAGACCGGCTACGAGCTCATCGATGCAACGGTAGTCTACGAAGGCGAACTGAACCTCGCGGTCACCGCGCGCGGCGTCGCAGTCGCCTTGTTCGACGACGGCGAAGTAACCGTCTGGAACACCGCCGGCGGCAGCGAGCAGCGCATCGCCGACCGCGCGGCCACGCGCGACCTGCGGCTTTTCGCGCTGACCGACGGCGTTTTCTACCTCGCCGACCGTGAAGTCTACCGTTTGCGACTCAATGCTACATTCCGCTCATCGACCCACTAAGCCTGGATACGCACCCTCTTCAGGAGAACGCCATGAATCTGCCGCCGATCATCACCAGTCTACTCGACACCGACCTCTACAAATTCACCATGCTGCAGGTCTTCCTGCATCGCTTTCCGGGGGCTACCGGCGAGTACCACTTCAAGTGTCGCAACCGCGGCCAGCAGGCGCTCGCCGAGCTGCAGGGCGAGATCGAGGCGCAGATCGCGCATCTGTGCACGCTGCGTTTTCTCCCCGAGGAACTCGCCTACCTGCGTACCCTGCGCTTCATCAAGGACGATTTCGTCGACTACCTCGAACTTTTCCAGTTCCGTTCGCGCTTCATCCGCGTCGCGCCATCGCCGGACGCCGCCGGGGAGCTGGTGATCGTCGCCCGCGGCCCCCTGGTGCACGTCATGCTGTTCGAGATATTCGTGCTCGCCATCGTCTCCGAAGTCAATTTCTCACGCCACGATCGCGTACGCTGTCTTGGCGAAGGGCGGCGCCGTCTGCGCGACAAGATCACGCAGCTCAAGCGCTTCGGCAAGGAGCCGGCGCTGTGCCACCCCTACGTGTTCTTCGATTTCGGTACGCGCCGGCGGGCGAGTCGGGAATGGCACGAGGAAGTGGTGAGCACGCTCGCCGACTCGGTGCCCGAGTTTTTCAAGGGGACGAGCAACGTCGATATGGCGCGGCGGCACGCGCTGGTCCCGATCGGCACGATGGCGCACGAATACCTGCAGGCCCATCAGGCCTTCGGTTGCCGCTTGCGCGACTTCCAGCGCATGGCCCTGGAAAACTGGGTGATGGAATACCGCGGCGACCTCGGCATCGCGCTCACCGACGTGGTGAACATGGATGCTTTTCTGGCCGACTTCGACCTGTACTTCGCCAAGCTCTTCGACGGCTTGCGCCACGACTCCGGCGACCCCGTCGCCTGGGGCGAGAAAGCACTGGCGCATTACGAGTCGCTGCGCATCGATCCGCGGACGAAAATGCTGACCTTCTCGGACGCGCTCGATTTTCCCCGCAGCTTCGCGCTCTACCGCCATTTTGCCGGGCGCACGCGCAGCGCTTTCGGGATCGGCACGCACCTCACCAACGACCTCGGCGTCGAGGCCCTGAACATCGTCATGAAGCTCGTGATCTGCAACGGCAACCCGGTAGCCAAGATCTCGGACGCACCGGGCAAGACGCTCTGCGACGACGCGACGTTTCTCGCCTACCTGCGGCAGGTCTTCGGCCTGCCGTCCGCGCCGGAAATTTGAAGGAGAACAACTCATGGCCAGACCACCGCTGCGCATCGCCCTCGCCCAGCTCAACTACCGGATCTGCGACTTCGCGCGCAACCTCGACCGCATCACCGCCGCCGTGCGGAGCACGGCGGCGGCCGACCTGATCGTCTTTTCCGAACTTTGCCTGAGCGGCTACTCGCCGCAGGATCGGGTCGAGGAAGCGGATTTCCTCGCCCGTCAGGACGCGGCGCTGGCCGCCGTATGCGCGCTGTCGAAGACTACCCGCGCAGCGCTGGTCATCGGCGCGGTCAGCGTCAATGCCGGCGTCGGCAAGCCACTGCACAACAGTCTGCTGCTGGTGCGGGACGGGCGGGTGACGCTCCGCTATCACAAGCAACTGCTGCCCACCTACAACATCTTCGACGAGCGGCGTCACTTCGAGCCCGGCGCAGCGCACGCCGCGGTGCTTGAGCTGGCCGGTTATCGCATCGGCTTTCTGATCTGCGAGGACGCGTGGAACGACGAGAACCGCGACTACCCGGCCAACCCCCTGCGCGACATCGCCGCCGCCGGCGTCGATCTCGTCGTCAGCATCAACGCCAGCCCGTCGAACGTCGGCAAGACCGCCGAGCGTCGGCACATGTTCACTGCCGCAGCCGCCAGGCATGGCCTCCCGATGGTCTACGTGAACCAGGTCGGCGGCAACGACGAGATCGTCTTCGACGGCGGATCCCTGCTCGTCGACCCGCGTCTGGGAGTCGTCCACCGCCTGCCGATGTTCGCCGAAGCCGTCGAAACGGTCGGTTTTGCCGGTGGCCGGGGCGAATCGCGCGACGGCGTCTTCCTCGCCGGCGGCAAGCGCTGCGCGACGAAGGTGGTCGCCGATCCGGGCGACGAGGACTTCTACTATCGGCAGATCGTTCTCGGGCTCCGCGACTACGTCGACAAGACCGGCTTTCACGGGGTCGTCATCGGCGCGTCCGGCGGCATCGACTCGGCACTGACCCTGGCTCTCGCCACCGACGCCCTCGGTGCCGAACGCGTGCGCGCGCTGACCATGCCCTCCCGCTACTCGAGTGCCGGCAGCGTCGACGATTCGGAGACCCTGTGCGCCAATCTCGGGGTGCCCCTCTTCCGCCACGACATCGGCACGCTGTTCGACGCCTACCGCGGCGGCTTCAGCGCCGCGCTGGGCGAGGAACCTTCCGCGCTGACACAGGAGAACGTCCAGGCGCGCATCCGCGGCGCGATTCTGATGGAGTTCTCCAACCATTTTGGCCATCTCGTGTTGTCGACCGGCAACAAGAGCGAAATCAGCGTCGGCTATACCACCCTCTATGGCGACATGAACGGCGGCCTGAACCTGATCGGTGACCTGTACAAGACCGAGGTCTTCGCCCTGGCGCGGCACTACAACCAGTTCCACGCCGCGGAAGTCATTCCGCAGGCGATTCTCGACAAGGAGCCCTCCGCCGAACTCGCGCCGGGGCAACGCGACCAGGACACGCTGCCGCCGTATCCGGTGCTCGACGAGATCCTCAAGCTGTACATCGAAGGACGCCGCTTGCGTCCGGAAGAATTCTCGCGCGCGCAGGCCTTCGTCGCCGGACTGGCAGCCGCCGGCCAGCAGGAACTGCTGCGCCGGATCACCGGCATGGTGGCCGGGAGCGAGTTCAAGCGCCGTCAGGCGCCGCCAATCATTCGTCTGCGCGGTCGCGCCTTCGGCAACGGCCGCCAGATGCCGATCGCCGCGAAGGGGTGAGCGGCCGCGCACGCGCCGGAGAAAAGACGGCCGAAAGTCCCCAAGGATCCGCCCGCTCGATCCGTACTGGCCAACGGAGGGCGGGACGCGGAGGATGAACATTGCGCCGGGATGCTGTATCGATTGAGAGGAGGGGCTCCGCCCCGGCTCCCCGAAACTCTCAAACCCCACGCTACGATCGATTGTCTTCATCTTGCAAGCGATCAAGGGGAATGGCGATCCCCAGCGCGAGCTGCACACCTTTCTGCAGGCGCGTATTCACGCGCCTGCGTCATGGCAAGGAGACGATCCCCAGCAGTTTGAGCACGCTGACCATCGGCCAGGCGAGACCCTGCTGGCCGCACGACGCGGCCGGCAGGGTCTCGCCCGTCTTTCCATCAGGCACAAAAAAGCCAGGCCCTGGCCTGGCTTTGCGGATCTGCGCAGCGGGCTGTCTACTTTGCGGTAGATTCCACCGCGACTTCCGGACGATCGAGCAACTCGACATACGCCATCGGCGCATTGTCGCCGTCGCGGAAACCACACTTCAGAATCCGCAGATAGCCGCCATTACGGGTCGCGTAACGCGGTCCGAGTTCGTCGAAGACCTTGACCACCATGTCGCGGTCGCGCAGCCGGTCGAAGGCGAGACGACGGTTGGCCAGGCTCGGCTTCTTGCCGAGCGTGATGATCGGCTCGATGACGCGACGAAGCTCCTTCGCCTTCGGCAGCGTCGTCTTGATCAACTCCTCGCGCAGCAGCGAGACGGTAATGTTGCGCAACATCGCCGAGCGATGGGCGCTGGTACGATTCAGTTTGCGAAGACCCAAACGGTGACGCATATCAATTCCTTCCTGTTCTTGTCCGGCGGCTCACTTGTCGAGTCCGGCGGGTGGCCAGTTCTCGAGCTTCATTCCCAGTGTGAGGCCGCGCGCGGCCAGCACTTCCTTGATTTCATTCAGCGACTTGCGACCCAGATTGGGGGTCTTGAGCAACTCGTTCTCGGTGCGCTGGATAAGGTCACCGATGTAGTAGATGTTCTCCGCTTTCAGGCAGTTCGCCGAGCGCACCGTCAATTCCAGGTCGTCCACCGGACGCAGGAGCAGCGGGTCGACCTGCACCGTCTTCTGGTATTCGACCGGCATGGCCGTGCCGGCGAGATCGGCGAACACCGAAAGCTGTTCCATCAGAATCCGGGCGGCGGTGCGGATCGCCTCTTCAGGCTCGATCGCGCCATTGGTCTCGATGTCCATGATCAGCTTGTCGAGATCGGTCCGCTGCTCAACACGCGCGCTCTCGACCGCATAACTGACCCGCCGCACCGGGCTGAACGAGGCGTCGAGAACCAGCTTGCCGATATTCTTGCTGCCGTCACTCAACTGACGCAGGTTGCCGGCCACGTAGCCACGCGACTTCTCGACCTTCAGTTCCATCGCCAGTTTGCCGCCGGCCGAAAGCTGCGCGATCACATGCTCGGGATTGATGATCTCGACGTCATGCGAAACCTCGATATCCGCGGCCCGGACGACGCCCTTGCCTTCCTTGCGGAGCTGCAGGACGACCTCATCGCGGTTGTGCAGTTTGAAAACCACCCCTTTGAGATTCAGGAGGATGTCGACGACATCCTCCTGGACGCCATCGATCGTCGAATATTCATGCAGCACGCCTTCGATGCTGACCTCGGTCGGTGCGTAACCCGGCATCGACGAGAGCAGGATCCGTCGCAGTGCGTTGCCGAGGGTGTGACCGAAGCCGCGTTCGAACGGCTCCATGACCACCCGGGCGTGCACCGGCGACAAGCTCTGCACATCGATGATGCGCGGTTTAAATAGTCCACTGCTTTGCATGTACTGTCCTTTGCCTGATGCCGTCAAGCCTCGTCGCTACGACTACTTCGAGTAGAGTTCGATGACAAGACTCTCGTTGATCGTCGGCGGCAGTTCGCTACGTTCCGGGTGCGCTTTGTAAGTGCCCTTCGCAGCCTTTGCATCCACCTCGACCCACTCCGGAAAACCCCGAGCTTCCGCGGCGGCAAGCGCGGCCTTGATACGCAGGTGGACCTTTGACTTGTCGCAGACTTCGACGACGTCACCCGGACGGACCTGATACGACGGGATGTTCACCCGGCGACCGTTGACCAGAACGCCATTGTGGCGAACGACCTGACGCGACTCCGAGCGCGAGGCGGCGAAGCCCATGCGATAACAGACGCTGTCGAGGCGCGCTTCGAGCAACTGCAGCAGCACTTCGCCGGTCACGCCCTTGCGCCGGTCGGCTTCCTTGTACACCTTGCGGAACTGGCCTTCGAGAACGCCATAGATCCGCCGGATTTTCTGCTTCTCCCGCAGGTGCACTCCATAGTCGGACAAACGCTGCCCGGACTTCTGGCCATGCTGACCGGGTGCATACGAGCGACGTTCGATCGCGCACTTGTCGGTAAAGCATTTTTCACCCTTGAGGAACAACTTTTCGCCTTCACGGCGGCACTGACGGCACTTCGGATCGAGATTGCGAGCCACTTTTCCTTCTCCTTAAATCCGACGCCTTTTGGGCGGACGGCAGCCATTGTGCGGAATCGGCGTCACATCGGTAATCGCCGTGATCTTCATGCCGAGCGCATTGAGCGCGCGCACCGAAGATTCACGTCCGGGGCCTGGACCCTTGATGCGCACTTCGAGATTCTTGACGCCGCACTCCACGGCCACCCTGCCGGCGGCTTCAGCGGCCACCTGCGCAGCAAACGGCGTGCTCTTGCGCGAGCCCTTGAAGCCGGCGCCGCCCGAGGTTGCCCACGACAGCGCATTCCCCTGGCGATCGGTAATGGTGATGATCGTATTGTTGAACGAGGCGTGGATATGTGCGACACCCTCAGCCACGTTCTTTCTGATCTTGACTTTCTTGCGAACTTTTGTAGCGGTCTTGGCCATAGTCAGGTCCTAGTTCCTAATCATTTCTTGCCGGCGATCGGCTTCCGCGGACCCTTGCGAGTACGGGCGTTGGTACGCGTCCGCTGACCACGCGACGGCAGGCCCTTGCGGTGCCGAAGCCCTCGATAGCAGCCGAGATCCATCAATCGCTTGATGCTCATCGTGACTTCGCGACGCAGATCGCCCTCGACGCTGAACTTGCCGATCTGATCGCGCAGGCGCTCCAGTTCGGCCTCGGTGAGGTCCTTCATTTTTGTTGAACGTTGAACCCCAGCAGCATCACAGATCTTCTGTGCGCGCGGACGTCCGATACCGTAGATGGCGGTAAGCGCGATCTCGGCATGCTGGTGGTTCGGGAGGTTTACGCCTGCGATGCGGGCCATCGATTCACCCCAAAATAATCGAAACTTGCAGTTATAGCTTCAACCGACTGACGATCCACAGATTTGTGGATCGCAGCGATCAACCTTGACGCTGTTTGTGACGCCGATCGGTACAGATCACGCGCACGATGCCGTGGCGCCGAATAATCTTGCACTTGCGGCAAATGCGTTTCACAGAGGCCAGCACTTTCATGATTCACTCCTGTTTCCCCGGCACGAGGCGCAGCCAGCCTTTCGCCGGGTTGTTGCGTAGAGATTCTTCACTTGGCGCGGAAGACGATTCGCGCGCGACTCAGATCATAGGGCGTAAGCTGCACTGTCACCTTGTCGCCAGGCAGGATGCGGATGTAGTGCATCCGCATCTTGCCTGATATGAAACCCAGGACGATGTGGCCGTTTTCCAGTTTGACCCGGAAGGTGGCGTTGGGGAGGTTCTCGATGACTTCGCCCTGCATTTCGATCAAATCTTCCTTTGCCATCCTATTTCACCGGTAAACCGGAGCCTTTGAAGTTAGCCTTTTTCAACAGGCTCTCATACTGGTGCGACATGGCATACGCCTGTACCTGGGTCATGAAATCCATCGTCACCACCACAATGATCAGCAGTGAAGTGCCGCCAAAGTAAAATGGCACGTTCCACTTGAGGATCAGGAACTCCGGCAGCAAACAAACGATGGTGATATACCCGGCACCGACCAGGGTCAGACGCATCAGGATCTTGTCGATATAACGTGCCGTCTGGTCCCCCGGACGGATTCCCGGAACGAACGCGCCGCTGCGTTTCAGGTTGTCGGCGGTTTCCCTGGAATTGAATACCAGCGCGGTGTAGAAAAAGCAGAAAAAGATGATCGCCGCAGCGTACAACATGACATAGATCGGTTGCCCCGGAGACAGGGCACCGGCGATGTCCTTCAACCAGCGCATCGACTCACCTGCGCCGAACCAGCCGGCGATCGTCGCCGGGAACAGAATAATCGACGAAGCGAAAATCGGCGGAATGACCCCAGCCATGTTCAGTTTCAATGGCAGATGCGAACTCTGCCCACCGTATATCTTGTTGCCCACCTGGCGCTTGGCATAGTTCACCAGGATCTTCCTCTGGCCGCGCTCGACGAACACCACGAAGGCCGTTACCAGCACCACCAGCAGGCTGATCACGATCGCCGTCAGGGGGTGCATCGCCCCGGTCCGAACCAGTTCCAGCAGACCGCCGATGGCGTTCGGCAGACCGGCGGCAATACCCGCGAAAATAATGATCGAAATCCCGTTGCCGAGCCCGCGTTCGGTCACCTGCTCGCCAAGCCACATCAGGAACATCGTGCCGGTGAGCAGGGTGATCACGGTGACGAAACGGAACATCAGGCCGGGATCAAGCACCAGACCTGGCTGTGACTCCACCGCGACGGCGATGCCGATCCCCTGGAACAGCGCGAGGAACACCGTACCGTAACGGGTGTACTGGGTGATCTTGCGGCGTCCGGCCTCCCCTTCCTTCTTCAGGGCCTCCAGTTGGGGGCTGGCGTGGGTCATCAGTTGCATGATGATCGACGCCGAAATGTACGGCATGATCCCGAGCGCGAAAATCGTGAAGCGCGAAAGCGCCCCCCCCGAGAACATGTTGAACATGCCCAGGATGCCGCCCTGCTGCTTGTTGAACAGCTCGCTCAACACCTGCGCATCAATCCCAGGCACCGGGATGTGCGATCCGATGCGATAGACTACCAGCGCACCGAGCAGGAACCACAGCCGGCGCTTCAGATCGCCGAACTTTCCACCTTTGCTGACCGGGCTCGAACTAGTTACCAAAAAAGATCACCTTTGCCTGCTCGTTATGCCGAAACGCTGCCGCCGGCGGCTTCGATGGCTGCGCGAGCACCGGCCGTCGCGCCAATGCCCTTGAGCGTGACCTTGCGATTGATCTCGCCCGAAAGCACCACCTTCGCCGACAGCGCATGCTGCGAAACCAGATTGGCCTGCATCAGCGTCGCCAGGTCGATCTCATCGACCGGCAGGCGCGCGATTTCGGACAGGCGAACCTCGAAGTTGCGCTCTCCGGTCAACGACTTGAATCCGCGTTTCGGCAGACGGCGCTGCAGCGGCATCTGCCCGCCTTCGAAGCCGACCTTGTGGAAGCCACCGGCACGCGACTTCTGTCCCTTGTGGCCACGTCCACCGGTCTTGCCCAGACCCGAGCCGATGCCGCGTCCGACGCGCTTCCTGTCCGGCCGGGCGCCAGCGGCACCCTTGACGGTATTGAGTTCCATCTCAGCCCTCACACTTCAAGAGGTACGACACCTTGTTGATCATCCCGCGTACCGCCGGGGTGTCTTCCAGGAGCGAACTGCTGTGCATGCGCCGCAGACCCAGGCCGCGCACCGTCGCGCGATGCGACTCCTTGGTGCCGATCAGGCTTCTGACCAGCGTGACTTTCACTTTCTTGTCGGTCATTTCTTACCCCAGTATCTCGGCTACGGACTTGCCCCGCTTGGCGGCGACTTCGGCCGGCGTGGTCATCGACCGCAAACCGTTGATCGTTGCCCGGACAATGTTGTAGGGGTTGGTCGAACCGTGCGCCTTGGCGACCACGTTGGCCATCCCGATGACGTCGAAGACGGCGCGCATGGCGCCGCCGGCGATGATCCCGGTACCTTCGGGCGCCGGCTGCATCATCACGCGCGAGGCGCCATGATGACCGACGACGGTATGCTGCAGGGTCCCGTTCTTTAGGCTCACCTTGATCAGATTGCGGCGGGCCTCTTCCATTGCCTTCTGCACCGCGACAGGTACCTCACGCGACTTGCCCTTACCCATCCCGACCCGCCCGTCGCCGTCGCCGACGACCGTCAGTGCGGCAAATCCCAGGATGCGACCGCCTTTCACCACTTTGGTGACGCGGTTGATTGAAATCATCTTTTCGCGCATGCCGTCGTCGGGCTTCTCGGACTGCTGCGGTTTTCTACTTTGTGGCTTCGCCATGGCTTACTCCAAATCTTTGCGCTACGATCAGAACTTGAGACCGGCCTCACGCGCCGCATCCGCCAGCGCCTTGATCCGTCCGTGATAGCGGAAGCCGGCGCGGTCGAACGCCACCTGCTCGATGCCGGCACTCCTGGCCCGTTCCGCAATCAGCACACCGATCGTTTTTGCCGCGGCGATGTCACCGCCGTTGGGAAGCATCTTGCGAACTTCCGGCTCTAGCGATGAAGCCGCAGCCAGCACCTTTGATCCACACGCGGAAATCACCTGTGCGTAGATGTGACAGTTGCTGCGGTGCACCGACAAGCGCACGGATTTCAGTTCGGCAATCTTGGCCCGGGTTTTGCGGGCTCTGCGCAAACGCGCCTGTTTCTTGTCAATCATCTCGGCACCCTTACTTTTTCTTCTTCGTTTCCTTGATCGCGACAACTTCGTCGACATAGCGCACGCCCTTGCCCTTGTAGGGCTCAGGCTTGCGATAGGCGCGGACTTCAGCCGCCACCTGGCCAACCAGCTGCCGGTCAACTCCCTTGATCACGATCTCGGTCTGCGTCGGTGTCGCAGCAGTGATGCCGCTGGGCAGCCTGTACGCCACCGGATGCGAGAACCCAAGGGTCAGGTTGAGCGTATCGCCCTGCGCCTGCGCGCGGTAGCCCACACCCACCAGACTCAGCTTGCGCTCAAAACCCTTGCTGACACCGGTAACCATATTCGAAACAACCGCCCTGACGGTCCCGGAAAGGGCATCGGCCTGGGCCACTCCCGCAACCGGCTTGCACAGCAGGCTGTCACCTTCCTGTTCGACGCTCACCGCCGAATGCACGGCAAAGTCGAGCACACCGAGCGGACCTTTCACGGAAATGTGCCCAGCCGAAAGATCGACGCTGACACCCTGCGGGACAACAATTGGTTTCTTAGCAACGCGGGACATAGCTCCCCCTTATGCGACGAAGCACAGGACTTCGCCGCCGACATGGCTGGCACGGGCCTTGCGGTCAGTCATGACGCCCTTCGGAGTCGACACGATCGCCACCCCAAGGCCATTCATGACCTGCGGAATATCGCCTGCGCCCCGATAGATACGCAGGCCTGGGCGCGACACGCGGTCGATACGCTCGATGACCGGGCGGCCCGCATAGTACTTCAGGCCAATCTCAAGAATCGGCTTGCCTTCGTTCGGGCTGACGGCGAAGTCCTCTACGTATCCCTCGTCCTTCAGCACCTGGGCGATGGCAATCTTGACCTTCGAAGACGGCATGGCGACGGAGGCCTTGCTTGCCATCTGGGCATTTCGGATGCGGGTCAGCATGTCGCTGATCGGATCGCTCATACTCATTCTGTTTTCTCCTGCCTACCAGCTAGCCTTGATCATTCCCGGGACTTCGCCTTGCATGACGAACTCGCGCAGCTTGCCGCGACCCAAACCGAACTTCCGGTAAACGCCCCGCGGGCGACCCGTCAGAGCGCAGCGGTTGCGCAGCCTTACCGGACTGGCATTGCGCGGCAGCGCCTGCACCTTCAGGCGCGCTTCATAGCGCTCTTCGATGGACCGGCTCTGGTCAGCGACGATGGCCATCAGCTCAGCACGCTTTTTGGCATATTTTTCAACTGTCTTGCGCCGCTTTTCACCGCGGTTGATCACTGCGAGTTTCGCCATTTCGTGTCAGTTCCTGAAGGGAAATTTAAACGCGCCAAGCAAGGCACGCGCCTCTTCGTCGGTCTTGGCAGTGGTGGTAACACTGATGTTCATGCCCCGCAGTGCGTCGATCCGGTCGTATTCGATCTCCGGAAAGATGATCTGCTCCTTGAGACCCATGTTGTAGTTACCGCGGCCGTCGAAACCTTTCCCGGAGATACCGCGGAAATCGCGAACGCGGGGCAGCGCCACAGTGACCAGGCGATCAATGAACTCGAACATGCGTGGACCTCGCAGGGTCACCATGCAGCCAATTGGATAGCCGGTGCGGATCTTGAAGCCCGCGATCGATTTGCGGGCCTTGGTGCTGACCGGCTTCTGGCCGGCGATCTTCACCAGGTCGCCGATCGCGTTTTCCAGCACCTTCTTGTCCGCCACCGCCTCGCCAACCCCCATGTTGAGAGTGACTTTAGTGATACGAGGCACTTCCATCCGCGACTTGTACCCAAATTTCTGGGTCAGCTCGGGCACTACCGTCGTATTGTAGAATTCCAGCAAACGCGCCATGACTGCTCCTTAAACTCCCAACACTTCGCCGTTGGACTTGAAAAAACGGACCTTCGTACCGTCCCCAAGCGTTTTGAAACCGACGCGATCAGCTTTTTTCGTCGCGGGGTTATAGAGCGAAACATTGGAAACATGCAGCGGCATTTCCTTCTCGACAATGCCGCCGACGACGCCTTTTACCGGGTTCGGCTTGACATGCTTCTTGACGCGATTGACGCCTTCAACCAGCACATGCTCGGCATCGCAGCGTCGCAGGATGGTCCCGCGCTTACCCTTGTCTTTGCCGGCGATGACGACCACGTCGTCGCCCTTACGAATCTTTTCCATGACCTTCCTTAGAGCACTTCCGGCGCCAGGGACACAATCTTCATGAAACGGTCGCCGCGCAACTCACGCGTAACCGGCCCAAAGATACGCGTACCAATCGGCTCCATCTTGTTGTTCAGGAGTACGGCCGCGTTGTGGTCGAAGCGGACCAGCGATCCGTCTGCGCGACGTACGCCCTTGGCCGTACGCACCACCACCGCGCTATACACGTCACCCTTCTTGACACGCCCACGTGGAGCGGCATCCTTGATGGTCACCTTGATGATGTCGCCGACACCTGCGTAGCGGCGCTTGGAGCCACCCAACACCTTGATGCACATTACCGAGCGTGCACCGGTGTTGTCGGCGACGTCGAGAGTCGTTTGAACTTGAATCATCTTTCACTCCAACTTGGCCCGCGGTGGCGGTCAGTCTTGGAACCCGCTAGGGGAGAAACGCTCAACACTGATGAACCGTCGAGCGCGGGAAAACTCGGCATTATAGCCAGTTCGGCATGAAACGCAAGCGCTAAATGGTCACTGCGCGCTGCAAGAGTTTGGTCACGATCCAGGATTTGGTCTTGGAAACCGGCCGGCATTCTTCGATTTCGACCACGTCGCCAACCTTGGCTTCGTCATTGTCGTTGTGCGCGTGATACTTGCTGGAGCGGACGATAATCTTGTTGTACATCGCGTGCTTGACGCGACGCTCGACAATCACGGTGACCGTCTTGTCCATGCGGTCACTGGCGACCCGCCCGACCAGGGTGCGCTTGTTGCTGGTGGTCTCGCTCATTGTTGAACCGCCTTTTCACGAAGAAGCGTGCGTACGCGTGCGATTTGACGACGCACTTTGCCAATCTGACTGTTATTGGACAACTGCTGGGTAGCAATCTGCATCCGCAGGCCAAACTGGGCTTTCAGCAGATCCAGCAACTCCCTGTTCAGCTCCTCAACGGTCTTTGCCCTGAGTTCATTAACTTTCATGATCAACCCACCATACGCGTAACGAAAACCGTCGGGATCGGCAACTTGGCCGCCGCCAGCGCAAAGGCTTCGCGCGCCAGAGCTTCATTTACCCCGTCCATCTCGTACAGGACTTTGCCCGGCTTGATCTCGGCGACGTAATATTCCGGATTGCCCTTACCGCTCCCCATCCGGACTTCGGCCGGCTTTTTCGAAATCGGCTTGTCGGGAAAGATACGGATCCAGATACGACCGCCACGCTTGATGTGGCGGGTCATTGCACGCCGCGCGGCCTCGATCTGCCGGGCCGTCAAACGCCCACGCCCGATCGACTTCAGCCCGAATTCACCAAAGCTGACCTTGGCTCCCCGCAACGCCAGGCCCGTATTGCGGCCTTTCTGCTCCTTACGGTACTTTCTTCTAGCTGGCTGCAGCATCTGTGGTTCCTGCCTTTCTCACTCGTTTTACAGGTGCCTTGACTTCCGGAACACCCTCAACCTTTGCAACAATCTCATCCGGTCCATCCGGCCTGCCCCGCGCCGGTCGCTGCCGGTCACCGCCATCACCAGGGCGTGCAGGACGACGTGGGCGGCGCTGATCGTCAGGCGCTGCCTCGGGGGCCACCGCCTGTTCCTGCCGATTGAGAATTTCGCCCTTGAAAACCCAGACCTTCACACCAATCAGTCCATAGGTCGTCAAGGCTTCGGATGTCGCATAGTCGATATCCGCACGCAAGGTATGCAGCGGCACGCGTCCCTCCCGGTACCATTCGCGACGCGCAATTTCCGCCCCGTTGAGACGGCCCGAGCTCATGATCTTGATCCCTTGAGCACCCAGGCGCATGGCGTTCTGCATCGCGCGCTTCATCGCTCGACGGAACATGATGCGCTTTTCGAGTTGCTGAGTGATCGAGTCGGCAATCAGTTGCGCATCGAGTTCCGGCTTGCGGATCTCCTCGATGCTGACATGCACCGGTACGCCCATGATCTTCTGCAGCGCCACCCGCAGGTTATCGATCTCCTCGCCCTTCTTGCCGATCACCACACCGGGGCGTGCCGAAAAAACCGTGACCCGCGCGTTCTTGGCGGGGCGCTCGATGACGATGCGCCCAACTGATGCGTGCTTCAGCTTCTTCCGCAAGTATTCGCGAACGCGAACATCTTCATTGAGCATACCAGAGAAATCTTTGCTGTTGGCATACCACCGCGACGACCAGTCACGCGTGACAGCCAGACGAAAACCTGCAGGATGAATCTTTTGTCCCATTCTTGTTCCTCAGTTGCCGACGGTCAGAAAAACGTGACAGGTCGGCTTGACGATCCGGTTGCCGCGTCCCTTGGCCCGCGCCGTGAAGCGCTTGAGCACCATGCCCTTTTCGACGCAGATCGTCTTCACCTTCAGTTCGTCAATGTCGGCACCATCGTTGTGCTCGGCATTGGCAATTGCCGACTCAAGTACCTTCTTGATGATTCCAGCACCCTTCTTCGGACTGAAAGCCAGAATGTTGAGCGCCTTGTCCACAGGCAAACCGCGAATTTGGTCGGCTACCAACCGACCCTTCTGGCTTGATAGCCGCACGCCGCGCAGAACCGCACGAGTTTCCATATTCATTCCTTTACTTCTTGGCCTTCTTGCCAGAGGTGTGGCCCTTGAAGGTACGGGTCAGCGAGAACTCGCCCAGCTTGTGCCCGACCATGTTCTCGGTGATGTACACCGGAACGTGTTGCTTGCCGTTGTGAACGGCGATGGTCAGACCCACGAAATCCGGCAGCACGGTTGACCGACGCGACCACGTCTTGATCGGTCGCTTGTCGCCCGTCGCGCGCACCACGCCCACTTTTTTGATCAGATGGGCATCGGCAAACGGGCCCTTTTTTACGGAACGTCCCATGGTTCTCTATCCCTTAGCGTTTTTGACGGCGCTGCACGATCATCGAAGTCGTGCGCTTGTTGCGACGAGTGCGATAACCTTTCGTCTTGGTACCCCAAGGACTGACCGGATGCATCCCCGATGCGGTCTTGCCTTCGCCGCCGCCGTGCGGGTGGTCAATCGGGTTCATCGCCACACCGCGAACCGTCGGACGAACACCGCGCCACCGGTTGCCACCGGCCTTGCCTATGGAACGGAGGCTGTGCTCTTCGTTGCCCACTTCACCGATGGTCGCTCGACATTCGACGTGAACCCGCCGGATCTCGCCAGAACGCAAGCGCAACTGCGCGTGCACGCCTTCTCTCGCCAGCAACTGCACCGAAGTACCCGCAGATCTGGCCAACTGGGCGCCCTTGCCCGGCACCATCTCGACACAGTGGATGGTCGTGCCGACCGGGATATTCCTAATGGGCAAAGTGTTTCCCACCTTGATCGGGGCCTCGGAACCACTCGATACCTGTTGCCCAACCGTCAAGCCCTTCGGGGCGACGATGTAGCGGCGCTCGCCGTCGGCATAACAGAGGAGGGCGATGTTGGCCGTCCGGTTGGGGTCGTATTCCAGGCGCTCCACTTTGGCCGGAACGCCGTCCTTGTTCCGCTTGAAGTCCACCAGTCGATAGTGTTGCTTGTGTCCGCCACCCTGGTGCCGTGTCGTGATATGACCATTGTTGTTGCGGCCAGCGTGCTTGGATTGTGGTTCAAGCAGCCCGGCCACGGGCGCACCCTTGTGCAGAGAGTGATTGACCACCTGGATAACAGCACGGCGACCCGGAGAGGTCGGTTTGACTTTGACGAGTGCCATTAGACGCCACCTCCATCGACGAAATTAATCTCGCTGCCCGGCGCCAGACAGACATAAGCCTTTTTCCAGTTGTTGCGGCGACCCATGGCACGGCCAAACTTCTTGTGTTTGCCCTTGACGTTCGCGATCTGGACGGACTCCACCGAAACCTTGAACAACAGTTCGACAGCTCCCTTCACCTCAGGCTTGGTGGCATCAGAGGTGACACGAAAAATCACCTGCTCATACTTGTCGGCAACGAAAGTAGCTTTCTCGGAGATCTGCGGGGCGAGCAGCACCTGCATCAGACGTTCTTGATTCATCCCAGGATCTCCTCGAACTTGGCGAGCGCAGCTTTGGTCATCAGTACCTGCTGGAAGCGGACCAGCGACACCGGGTCAGCCTGCTGGACTTCGACCACCAGAACATTCGGCAGATTACGCGAAGCGAGAAACACGTTCTCGTCGAGGTCGTCGGTAATCACCAGCACCGACTCGTAGCCCATGCCCTTGATCTTCGCCGCGAACAACCTGGTCTTCGGAGCCTCGATGGTCAGGCTATCCACCACCGCGAGGCGATCCTGGCGAACCAGTTGCGAGAGAATCGACGCCATGCCCGCGCGGTACATCTTGCGATTCAGTTTGTGGCTGAAATTCTCGTCGGACGAGTTGGGGAATACGCGACCTCCGCCGCGCCAGATCGGCGACGACGACATGCCCGCCCGCGCCCGCCCGGTGCCTTTCTGGCGCCAGGGCTTCTTGGTCGTATGCCGGACATCGTGGCGATCCTTCTGGGCGCGGTCGCCGCTGCGGGCGTTCGCCTGGTAGGCGACCAGCACCTGGTGTACCAGTGCTTCGTTGTATTCGCGTGCGAACAGCAGGTCGGAAGCGGCCAGCCGGCTTGCTTCCTGGCCCTGCTCATTGATCAGCTTGAGTTCCATTTATGCCCCCGCCTTGACTGCTGGACGCACAATCACGTCCGACCCCTTGGAGCCGGGAACCGCGCCCTTGAGCAACAGCAACTGGCGTTCGGCATCGACACGAACCACTTCGAGGTTTTGCTGGGTACGTTTGACCGCCCCGAGATGACCGGCCATCTTCTTGCCCGGGAAGACGCGACCGGGGTCTTGCGCCATGCCGGTCGAACCGTGCGCCTGGTGCGAAACCGAGTTGCCGTGCGCCGCGCCCTGGGATGAGAAGTGATGCCGCTTGATCGCCCCGGAGAAACCCTTGCCAATGGTTTGACCCGTGACGTCGACTTTCTGGCCGACAGCGAAGATGGTCACACTGATCTGGTCGCCAGGCTTGAAACTGGCGAGTTCCGCGGTAGAGACCGGAAATTCCTTGAGCACATGCCCGGCTTCCACGCCGGCTTTGGCCATATGCCCGGCCAAGGGCTTGTTCACCCGCGAGGGCCGGCGTTTTCCGAATGTCACCTGCACGACGGAGTAACCGTCATTTTGCGGCGTTTTGATCTGGGCCACACGGTTGTTCGACACATCGAGCACGGTTACCGGGACGCTTAAGCCGTCGTCGGTAAATATGCGCGTCATGCCGACCTTGCGCCCAACAAGGCCTAGACTCATGCTTATTCTCCTCTAACCGGCTACGATTGGCCGGCGAGTTTTACTGAGGGAACGGACAGTTGAAGTACAGGACTGTCCGGCGAAAGGCGGCGATTATAGCCGCAAGGACGGTACTACTGCAACTTAATTTCGACGTCAACACCTGCCGGCAGATCAAGTTTCATCAGCGCGTCGACAGTCTTGTCCGTCGGATCGATGATGTCCATCAGGCGCAGGTGCGTGCGGATTTCAAACTGGTCCCGCGAGGTTTTGTCGACGTGCGGCGAGCGTAGAATGTCAAAGCGCTCGATACGGGTCGGCAACGGCACCGGGCCGCGTACAACGGCTCCGGTTCGCTTGGCGGTTTCGACGATTTCCTGTGCTGACTGATCGATCAGACGATAGTCGAAGGCTTTAAGGCGGATGCGTATTTTCTGGCTATGCATTAGTATTCCAAAGAGCGGTCGGTGGGGCGGCAAACCCCACCCGGGGTTTGCCGAACTACTCGATGATTTTGGCGACCACACCGGCGCCGACGGTACGACCGCCTTCGCGAATCGCGAAGCGCAGCCCTTCCTCCATGGCGATCGGTGAAATCAGCTTGACCGTCATCTGCACGTTGTCACCGGGCATGACCATCTCGACACCTTCCGGCATGGCGATGGCGCCGGTCACGTCCGTCGTGCGGAAGTAGAACTGCGGGCGGTAGTTGTTGAAGAACGGCGTGTGACGCCCCCCTTCTTCTTTCGACAGGCAGTAAACCTCACCGGTGAAGTGCGTGTGCGGCTTGATCGAGCCCGGCTTCGCCAGCACCTGACCTCGCTCGACGTCGTCGCGCTTGGTGCCGCGCAGCAGCACGCCCACGTTGTCTCCCGCCTGACCCTGGTCGAGCAGCTTGCGGAACATTTCCACGCCGGTGCAGATCGTCTTCACCGTCGGGCGGATGCCGACAATCTCGACTTCTTCTCCGACTTTGACCACCCCACGCTCCACCCGCCCGGTGACCACCGTGCCACGACCGGAAATCGAGAAAACGTCCTCGATCGGCAGCAGGAACGGCTTGTCGATCGCCCGCTGCGGCGTCGGAATGTACGCATCCAGCGCGTCCGCCAGGGCCATCACCGACCCTTCGCCGATCGCTCCGGTGTCGCCTTCCAGCGCCTTCAGCGCCGATCCTTGAATGATCGGCACGTCATCGCCCGGAAAATCGTACTTCGAGAGCAGTTCACGCACTTCCATGTCGACCAGTTCGAGCAGCTCGGCGTCGTCAACCATGTCGCACTTGTTCAGATAGACGACGATGTACGGCACACCCACCTGCCGCGCCAGCAGGATGTGCTCGCGGGTTTGCGGCATCGGTCCGTCCGCCGCCGACACCACCAGGATCGCGCCGTCCATCTGCGCCGCTCCGGTAATCATGTTCTTGATGTAGTCCGCGTGACCCGGGCAGTCGACGTGCGCGTAGTGACGCTTCGCCGTTTCGTACTCCACGTGCGCGGTATTGATCGTGATCCCGCGCGCCTTTTCCTCCGGCGCCGCGTCAATCTGGTCGTAGGCCTTGGCCACACCACCATACTTTTTCGCCAGAATGGTCGTGATCGCCGCCGTCAGCGTGGTCTTCCCGTGATCCACGTGCCCAATCGTTCCCACATTGACGTGCGGCTTCGTCCGTTCAAATTTTCCCTTGGCCATTACCGTATCCTCAAAACAGAGTCATTTTTTGTTGATGACTGCCTCGGCGACGTTTTTCGGCGCCTCGGCGTAGTGCTTGAATTCCATCGAATAGGTCGCGCGCCCCTGGCTCAGCGAGCGCAGCGTCGTCGAATATCCGAACATCTCCGCCAGCGGCACTTCGGCCTTGATCGCCTTCACGTTGCCGGGCAGATCTTCCATACCCTGAATCATGCCGCGGCGACTGGAGAGGTCGCCCATCACGTTGCCCATGTAATCCTCGGGGGTTTCGACCTCCACTGCCATCATCGGCTCCAGCAGGGTTGGCGATGCACGACGCATCCCTTCCTTGAAGGCGATCGCCGCAGCCATGCGGAAAGCGTTTTCGTTCGAGTCAACGTCGTGATACGAGCCCTCGAAGAGGGTGAACTTGATATCGACCACCGGGAAGCCCGCAAGCACTCCACTGGTTACCGAATCCTGCAAGCCCTTGTCCACCGCAGGAATGTATTCGCGCGGCACGGTGCCACCCTTGATTGCATCGATGAATTCGTAACCTTTGCCGGGCTCATTGGGTTCGATCTTCAGCCAGACGTGACCGTACTGGCCGCGCCCACCCGACTGCTTGACGAACTTGCCTTCCTGTTCCACCGACTTCTTGATGCACTCGCGGTAAGCCACCTGCGGCGCGCCGACGTTGGCGTCCACGCCGAACTCGCGCTTCAGGCGGTCAACAATGATCTCCAGGTGCAGTTCGCCCATCCCGGAGATGATCGTTTGCCCCGATTCCTCGTCGGTACGCACACGGAACGAGGGATCCTCCTGGGCCAGCCGGCCGAGAGCAATACCCATCTTTTCCTGGTCAGGCTTGGTCTTCGGCTCTACAGCCACGTGGATCACCGGCTCCGGAAAGACCATTTTTTCCAGCGTGATGACCGCCGCCGGATCGCAAAGCGTTTCACCGGTGGTCACTTCCTTGAGTCCGACACAGGCGGCGATATCCCCCGCTAGCACTTCCTTGAGTTCTTCACGGTTGTTGGCGTGCATCTGCAACACGCGCCCAATGCGCTCGCGGCGACCTTTGGTCGGGTTGAAGATCGTATCACCCGACTTGAGGACGCCTGAATAGACACGAATGAAGGTCAGTTGGCCGACATAGGGGTCGGTCATCAGCTTGAAAGCAAGGGCGGAAAACTTGGCCGAGTCCGAGGCCTCACGCGTCGCAGGCTCCCCACTCTCATCCTCGCCAGTGACCGGGGGAATATCGACCGGTGACGGCAGCAGGTCGATCACTGCGTCGAGCATGCGTTGTACGCCCTTATTCTTGAAGGCAGTACCGCAAAGCGCTGGTTGAATTTCACAGGCGATCGTGCGGTCGCGCAGCCCCCTGATGACGTCCGCCTCGCTGAGTTCTCCTTGCTCCAGATAGCGGTCCATCAACTCTTCGGAGGATTCCGCCGCCGCTTCGACCATCTTGCTGCGCCACTCGTCGGCTTCGGCCTGCAGTTCGCCCGGAATCTCGCGATAGTCGAACTTCATTCCAAGGGAGGCTTCATCCCAATAGATGGCCTTCATCTTGATCAGATCCACGACGCCCTCGAAGTAGTCCTCCTTGCCGATCGGAATCACGATCGGCACAGGATTGGCCTTGAGGCGGCTGCGCATCTGGTCGACGACCTTGAAAAAATCGGCACCCTGGCGATCCATCTTGTTCACGAAAGCAAGGCGCGGAACCTTGTACTTGGTCGCCTGGCGCCAGACCGTCTCGGACTGCGGTTGTACACCACCAACAGCGCAATAGATCATGCACGCGCCGTCAAGCACCCGCATCGAGCGCTCGACCTCAATAGTGAAGTCAACGTGTCCCGGGGTATCAATGATATTGATGCGGTGCTCGGGGCGATCGAGTTGCATGCCCTTCCAGAAACAGGTGGTGGCTGCCGAGGTAATGGTGATACCGCGCTCCTGCTCCTGCGCCATCCAGTCCATGGTTGCGGCGCCGTCATGCACCTCACCGATCTTGTGGTTGATACCCGTATAAAACAGGATACGCTCGGTCGCCGTCGTCTTACCGGCGTCAATGTGAGCGCTGATACCAATGTTCCGGTAACGCTCAATGGGTGTTTTGCGTGCCACAGTAGTAAACCTTCACTAATAAAGAGCGATCGCCAGCCCCAGACCGCTGCTGGTGTACCTAGAACCGGAAGTGCGCAAACGCTTTGTTGGCTTCCGCCATACGGTGCACTTCATCGCGCTTCTTGACCGCACCGCCACGGCTTTCCGATGCCTCCAGCATTTCTGCCGCGAGGCGCTGACCCATCGACTTCTCGGACCGCTTGCGTGCCGATTCGCGCAGCCAGCGCATGGCCAGCGCCATCCGCCGACTCGGCCGAACTTCTACGGGCACCTGGTAGTTGGCACCGCCGACGCGACGGCTTTTCACTTCGACCAAGGGTTTGATATTACCCAAAGCCAAACCGAAAACCTCCAGCGGATCCTTGCCAGTCTTGGTCACGATCTGGTCGAAAGCGCCATAGACGATGCGCTCGGCGACTGATTTCTTGCCGCATTTCATAATGGTGTTCACGAACTTCGAAACCTCGACATTGCCGAACTTGGGATCCGGCAGGATATCGCGCTTTGGCACTTCACGGCGACGGGGCATGGCAACCTCTCATAGTCACAATTCAGTCGAAAGGTCGGCCAAAGCGCCGCCTTTCCTGGCCGCCCGAGCGGCCCTTACGCTAAAACAGCGGTCAAGCAGCCTTCGGGCGCTTGGTACCGTACTTGGAACGACCCTGTTTGCGCTTCTTGACTCCCTGCGTATCCAGAGAACCTCGAACCGTGTGGTAGCGGACACCCGGCAAATCCTTCACGCGACCACCACGGATCAGAACGACGGAGTGCTCCTGAAGGTTGTGACCTTCACCGCCAATATATGAAATGACCTCGAATCCGTTAGTCAGGCGCACCTTGCACACCTTTCGCAGCGCTGAGTTCGGCTTCTTCGGCGTGGTGGTGTAGACGCGGGTGCAAACTCCGCGCTTCTGAGGGCAATTGCCCAAAGCCGGAACTTTGCTCTTGCTGCGTACGGCCTCGCGAGGCTTGCGCACCAATTGGTTAATGGTTGGCATGTTTCCACCCTATTATTCAGCGCAGCGGCCGTGGCGACTGGCACCCGGCATCTGCAAAAAACCAAGGCGGACCAAAGGCCGCCTTGGCGATTTTCATGATCGGCCACCGTAGCGCATGGCTGTCGGCGACAAAGACCGGCGATTCTATGGTCTATTACGCTGCAAGTCAAGCCACTGGGGCATCCTGAGCGCTCTCCATGCTCGGCAGCGGTTCGTCATCGGCCAGCAGAGAGCTTCCAGCAGCAATATCCTCGCCAGCCACGTTCTTCTTGCGGGTAGTGTGATAGGCAAGACCGGTACCCGCCGGTATCAGTCGGCCGACAATCACATTCTCCTTGAGACCACGCAATTCGTCGCGCTTGCCCATGATCGCCGCTTCGGTCAGGACGCGCGTGGTTTCCTGGAAAGAAGCCGCAGAGATGAACGAATCCGTAGACAAGGAGGCTTTGGTGATTCCCAGCAACACGTGCTCGTAGGTCGCAGGGAGTTTGCCTTCAGCATGCATGCGATCGTTTTCGTCGAGCAGATGCGCACGTTCGACCTGCTCCCCCTTGATGAATTTGGTGTCGCCAGGGTCCACCACATTGACGCGGCGCAGCATCTGACGAACGATCACTTCAATGTGCTTGTCGTTGATCTTGACACCCTGCAGGCGGTACACGTCCTGGACCTCATCAGTGATGTAGATGGCCAAAGCCTCGACGCCCAACAACCGCAAAATGTCGTGCGGGTCCGGCGCGCCATCGACGATCGACTCACCCTTGTTCACCACCTGTCCATCATGCACCAGAACGTGCTTGTCCTTGAGAATGAGGTATTCGTGTGTCGCACCTTCAAGGTCGGTAATGACCAGCCGCTGCTTACCCTTGGTGTCTTTGCCGAAGGACATGGTTCCGGTGTATTCCGCCAGCATGCCGGCATCCTTTGGCGTACGCGCCTCGAAAAGTTCCGCGACGCGCGGCAGCCCCCCGGTAATGTCGCGGGTCTTTGCAGATTCCTGCGGCAGACGCGCCAGCACGTCGCCGACCGAGATCTGTTGACCATCCAGGACGTTGATAATCGCGCCAACCTGGAAGGTGATGGTCACCGCGTGATCGCTGCCGTGCATCTTGACTTCTTCGCCAGCGGCGTCAAAAAGCCGCACCTGCGGGCGCAGCCCCTTGCTTGGCGCCTTGCCACCGCGCTTCGGGTCAATCACCACCAGCGTCGAAAGTCCCGTCACTTCGTCGATCTGCTTGGCGACGGTCACCCCTTCCTCGACGTTTTCGAACTTCACCAGACCCGAGTATTCGGCGATGATCGGACGCGTGTGTGGATCCCAGCTCGCCAGGCGCGCCCCGGCCTTGACCGCCTGAGCGTCGGCCACTTGCAGGGTTGCGCCGTAGGGCACCTTGTGCTTCTCCCGCTCGCGACCGTTGTCGTCGGTAATCAGCACCTCGCCCGAGCGCGTGATGACGATCTTCTCTCCCTTGGCACTGGTGACATAGCGCATCGTTGCCGTGAAGCGCACCACGCCGGCGCTGCGAGTCTCGACATGGCTGGCAACCGCCGCCCGTGAAGCTGCCCCACCGACGTGGAAGGTGCGCATGGTCAACTGCGTGCCTGGCTCGCCAATCGACTGCGCGGCGATCACCCCGACCGCTTCGCCAACATTGACCGGCGTACCACGGCCAAGGTCGCGACCATAGCACTTGGCACAAAGTCCATAGCGCGTCTCGCAGGTCAGCGGCGTGCGTGCCTTGACTTCGTCGACCCCCAACTGGTCGATCACGTCGCAGTGGTCCTCGCTGATCAGCGTGCCCTGCTCGATGACCGTCTCCTGAGTATCCGGGTTCACCACATCAGAGGCGGTCACGCGCCCGAGGATGCGCTCGCGCAAAGCCTCAATGACTTCGCCACCTTCAATCAAGGCTTTCATGGTCACGCCGTTGCTGGTTCCGCAATCTTCCTCGATCACGACGAGGTCCTGCGTGACATCGACCAGACGCCGAGTCAGGTAACCCGAGTTGGCGGTTTTCAGGGCGGTATCGGCCAGGCCCTTGCGGGCACCGTGGGTAGAGATGAAGTATTGAAGAACGTTCAGCCCTTCGCGGAAGTTGGTAGTGATCGGTGTTTCAATGATCGACCCGTCAGGCTTGGCCATCAGGCCACGCATGCCAGCCAACTGTCGAATCTGCGCTGCGGAACCGCGCGCACCGGAATCGGCCATCATGAAGATGGAGTTGAAGGACTCCTGCTTCTCCTTCTCGCCGTGGCGGTTGGTGACTTCGACGTGCCCGAGCTGGTCCATCATCACCTTGGCGACCTGGTCACCGGTGCGCCCCCAGATGTCGACTACCTTGTTGTAACGTTCACCGTTGGTCACCAGACCGTTGGTGTACTGGTTCTCGATTTCCTTGACCTCTTCTTCGGCAGCCGCAATGATCTCGCGTTTCTGCGCCGGCACCAGCATGTCGTCGGAGCAGATCGAGATGCCGGCGCGGGTAGCCAGGCGGTACCCGTTCTGCATCAGCTTGTCGGCAAAAACGACGGTCTCCTTCAGGCCGCAGCGGCGGAAGGCAGCGTTGATCAGCTTCGAGATTTCCTTTTTCTTGAGGCTCTTGTCGATCAGGCTGAAAGGCAGGCCCTTCGGCAGGATTTCGGAGAGCAAGGCACGCCCGGCCGTCGTGTTGTAGCGCGTGGTCTTCTGCTGCCATCCAAATTCGCCATCACTCTCGTACTCGGTGATGCGCACCGAAATTCTGGCGTGGATGTCCAACTCGCCGGCCTGCATCGCGCGGGTGACCTCCGCGAGGTCGGGGAACAGCATACCTTCCCCTTTGGCATTGATCCGCTCGCGGGTGGCGTAATAGAGGCCGAGAACGATATCCTGCGATGGGACGATAATCGGCTCGCCGTTCGCCGGTGACAAGACATTGTTCGACGCCAGCATCAGCGTACGCGCTTCCATTTGGGCTTCGAGCGACAAGGGCACGTGCACCGCCATCTGGTCACCATCGAAGTCGGCATTGAAGGCGGCGCACACCAGCGGATGCAACTGGATGGCCTTGCCTTCGATCAAGGTCGGTTCAAACGCCTGAATACCCAGTCGGTGCAGCGTGGGCGCACGGTTGAGCATGATCGGATGCTCGCGAATCACCTCCTCGAGGATGTCCCAGACCACCGCCTCCTGCGTCTCGACCATTTTCTTGGCCTGTTTGATGGTCGTGGCCAGGCCCATGACCTCGAGACGGTTGAAAATGAAAGGCTTGAACAACTCCAGCGCCATCAGCTTGGGCAAGCCACACTGATGCAGTTTGAGCTGGGGTCCAACCACGATCACCGACCGCCCCGAGTAGTCCACACGCTTGCCGAGCAGGTTCTGGCGGAAGCGACCTCCCTTGCCCTTGATCATGTCAGCCAGCGACTTGAGCGGGCGCTTGTTGGCGCCAGTCATCGCCTTGCCACGACGTCCGTTGTCGAGCAGAGAATCCACCGCCTCCTGAAGCATGCGCTTCTCGTTGCGCACAATGATTTCCGGCGCTTTCAGTTCGAGGAGGCGCTTCAAACGGTTGTTGCGGTTGATCACGCGGCGATAGAGATCATTGAGATCGGAGGTCGCAAAACGCCCCCCGTCCAGAGGAACCAGCGGACGCAGGTCTGGCGGCAGCACCGGCAGGACTTCAAGCACCATCCATTCGGGTTTGATCCCCGATTTCTGAAAGCCCTCCAGAATCTTGAGGCGCTTGGAAAATTTCTTGCTTTTGGTCTCCGAAGTGGTCGTTTCCAGTTCCGAGCGCAACGTTTCGACTTCGCGCCCCAAATCGATGGACCGCAACAATTCGCGTATGCCTTCCGCACCCATCGCGGCGTAAAAGTCATCGCCGTACTCCTCGACCTTGGCCAGGTAGTCATCCTCGGTCAGCAACTGGCCACGTGCCAGCGGCGTCATACCTGGGTCGAAGACTACGAAAGCCTCGAAGTAAAGCACCCGTTCGATGTCGCGCAGAGTCATGTCGAGCACCATGCCGAGGCGACTCGGCAGGCTCTTCAGGAACCAGATGTGAGCAACCGGACTGGCCAGTTCGATGTGCGCCATCCGCTCGCGACGAACCTTGGCCAGCGTCACTTCGACGCCGCATTTCTCACAAATCACACCACGGTGCTTGAGCCGCTTGTATTTGCCGCACAGGCATTCGTAGTCCTTGATCGGACCAAAAATCTTGGCGCAGAACAGACCGTCGCGCTCCGGCTTGAAGGTCCTGTAATTGATCGTCTCCGGCTTCTTCACTTCGCCGTAAGACCACGAGCGGATCTTGTCCGGCGAGGCAAGGCCGATGGTGATCGCATCGAACTGCTCTTCCTGCGTCACCTGTCTAAACAAATCCAGCAATGCTTTCATCTCTTGCTCCAGTAAGGAGTGGGGTGTCAGGGGTGCAGAGCCATCAGGCAGGAGGATTCAAGTTCCTCCTCAACCCCTCGGCAAAACAATCAGAAACGTTCGAGGTCGATATCGATCGCCAGCGAACGAATTTCCTTGACCAGCACGTTGAAGGACTCCGGCATTCCGGCGTCGATCTTGTGATCACCCTTGACGATGTTCTCGTATACCTTGGTGCGGCCGTTGACGTCATCCGACTTGACGGTGAGCATCTCTTGCAACACGTAGGAAGCACCATAGGCCTCGAGTGCCCAGACCTCCATCTCGCCGAAACGCTGGCCGCCGAACTGCGCCTTGCCACCCAGTGGCTGCTGGGTCACCAGCGAGTACGGTCCGGTCGAACGGGCGTGCATCTTGTCATCGACCAGGTGATGCAGCTTCAGTACGTGCATGTATCCCACCGTGACCTGGCGCTCAAACTGCTCACCGGTACGACCATCGAAAAGCGTCATCTGCGCGGATTGCGGCATGCCCGCGAGGGCCAGCACGGACTTGATTTCCGACTCCTTCGCCCCATCGAAAACCGGCGTCGCAAAGGGTACTCCAGCCTCAAGGTTGCCCGCCATTTCGAGGATCTCTGCGTCATTAAGCAGGTCAAGTTCTTCGGACTTGCCGGTACTGTTGTAAATCTCGTCGAGAAACCCGCGTACTTCCCTGGCTGTCGCCTGCCGACGCAACATTTCGCCGATCTTGAAGCCGAGGCCTTTGGCCGCCAGCCCCAGATGGACCTCGAGAATCTGTCCCACGTTCATCCGCGAAGGCACCCCAAGCGGGTTGAGCACGATGTCCACGGGTCGCCCGTCAGCCATGTACGGCATGTCCTCGACCGGCACGATGCGCGAAACAACCCCCTTGTTGCCATGCCGTCCGGCCATCTTGTCACCCGCCTGCAGGCGACGCTTGACGGCGACATACACCTTGACCATCTTCTGAACACCCGGCGGCAATTCGTCGCCTTGTGTCAGCTTCTTGCGCTTCTCTTCGAAGGCCACGTCGAAGCCCTTGCGGGTCTGTTCCAGACCCTCGCGCAGTGACTCCAGTTGCTGTGCAATGTCTTCGTCCGCCATCCGGATATCGAACCAATGATGCGGGTCGAGACCATCGAGATAGTCCTGGGCCACCAGCGTACCCTTGGCCAGCCGCTTCGGCCCGCCGTTTGCCGGCTTGCCGACGATCATCCGCTCGGCACGGGCAAATGCGTCGCGCTCGACGATGCGCAACTGGTCCGCGAGGTCAAGTTTGTAGCTGCGCAGGTGGTCGTCAATGATCGACTGCGCTCGCTTGTCGCGCTCGATGCCTTCACGGGTAAAGACCTGAACATCAATCACCGTCCCCGAGATGCCCGATTGCACGCGCAGAGAGGTGTCCTTTACATCGGATGCCTTCTCACCGAAGATCGCGCGCAACAGTTTCTCTTCCGGGGTCAGTTGCGTTTCACCCTTGGGGGTCACCTTGCCCACCAGCACGTCACCAGCCTCGACTTCGGCACCGATATAGACAATCCCCGACTCATCCAGCCGTGAGAGTTGCGACTCACCCAGAGAAGCGATGTCGCGAGTGATTTCCTCCGGACCGAGTTTGGTGTCGCGCGCAACGACCGTCAGTTCCTCGATGTGGATAGAGGTAAAGCGATCCTCTGCAACCACCCGCTCGGAGATCAAAATCGAATCCTCGAAGTTGTAGCCGTTCCATGGCATGAAAGCGACGAGCATGTTCTGGCCAAGCGCCAGTTCACCCTTGTCTGTCGATGCCCCGTCGGCGACCACATCCCCCCTGGCGATATGGTCGCCGACGCGAACCAAAGGCCGCTGATTGATATTGGTGTTCTGATTGGAACGGGTGTACTTGACGAGGTTGTAGATGTCGACCCCGACCTCGCCCGGCCCCGTTTCATCGTCATTGACACGCACCACGACCCGCGACGCATCAACGTAATCGACCAACCCACCACGCAGCGCCTGTACCGCAGTACCCGAATCCACCGCCACGGTGCGCTCGATGCCGGTACCCACCAGCGGCTTTTCCGGGCGCAGGCAGGGCACCGCCTGGCGCTGCATGTTGGCTCCCATCAGCGCACGGTTGGCGTCGTCATGCTCCAGGAACGGAATCAGGGAAGCTGCAACCGATACGATCTGGCTGGGCGCCACATCCATGTACTGGACGCGCGCCGGCTCTGCGAGGATGGTTTCCCCCTTCTCGCGACAGGTCACCAACTGGTCGGTCAACACCCCTGCATCGCCAAGATTGGAATTGGCCTGGGCGATGATGTACGCCCCCTCCTCAATCGCCGACAGATACTCGATCTGGTCGGTCACTCGGCCATCGAGCACTTTCCGGTAGGGGGTTTCAAGGAAGCCGTATTCGTTGGTCCGAGCGTACAGCGCCAGCGAGTTGATCAAGCCGATGTTCGGACCTTCCGGCGTTTCGATCGGGCAAACCCGCCCGTAATGCGTGGGATGCACGTCGCGCACTTCAAAGCCCGCACGTTCGCGTGTCAGGCCACCCGGACCAAGGGCCGAAACACGGCGCTTGTGGGTGATCTCCGACAGTGGGTTGGTCTGGTCCATGAACTGGGAGAGCTGGCTGGAGCCGAAAAACTCCCTGACCGCAGCGCTGATCGGCTTGGCGTTGATCAAATCGTGCGGCATGAGATTGTCCGACTCGGCCTGCGAAAGGCGCTCCTTGACCGCACGCTCGACGCGTACCAACCCGGCGCGGAACTGGTTCTCCGCCAGTTCGCCAACCGAGCGTACTCGACGGTTACCCAAGTGATCGATATCATCGATTTCACCTCGACCATTGCGCAACTCGACGAGCAGCTTGATCACTTCGACGATATCACGCGGCGACAACGTCAGTTGCTCGCGCACCTCTCCGACCACGCCCAGCGCCTTGAGCTGTTCAAACAAGGCCAGGGCCGCCTCTTCGGTCAGGTTCTCGGCCACCGCGCGCGGCCCATAGCCCAACTCGGTAATGACTTGCTCGACCGCCGCAACGGGATCACCGACCGCTTCGTTGACCAGCTTGACGATCCCCTCGCGCTTGGACGGCACATGCTTGACCATCAGCTTGTGTTCGACCACTGCCTTTCGTGCGACGCGGCGGTTGAACTTCATGCGACCCACCGCCGACAAATCATAGCGATCATCGGAGTAGAACAAGCCGTTGAAAAGAATCTCGACGGCCTCTTCGGTCGGTGGTTCGCCCGGTCGCATCATTCGGTAGATGGCGATGCGCGCCGCTTGACGCGACACCGTCTCGTCGGCGCGCAGGGTCTGCGAAATGAAGCCACCACGGTCGAGGTCATTGATGTATAGCGTGTGCAACGAGTCAACTCCTGCCTCCACGAGCTTCGCCAGCAAGGTTTCGGTAATCTCGTCGTTGGCATTGGCCAGGATCTCGCCGCTACCCTGGTCGATGATATCCTCTCCGATCACCCGGCCGATGAGAAAGTCATCGGGCACCGGAACCTGCTTGATTCCGGCGGCGTCGAGTTCGCGAATGTGCTTGGCGGTAACCCGCTTGTCCTTGGCGACAATCAGTTTTCCTGTAGGATCGTTGAAGTCAAAGCGTGCAACCTCGCCGCGCAGGCGCTCCGGAACCAGCGCAAACTCGATCACCTTGCGGCCGAGATAGAAGGTATCGAATTCGAAGAACTCGCGCAGGATGCGTTGTGGCGTCAAACCAATCGCTTTCAGCAGGGTAGTCACCGGCATCTTGCGGCGGCGGTCAACCCGGAAAAACAGAAGATCTTTCGGGTCGAACTCGAAATCCAGCCAGGACCCGCGGTAAGGAATCACCCGTGCCGAGAAGAGCAACTTGCCGGAACTGTGCGTCTTGCCACGGTCATGCTCGAAGAACACTCCCGGCGAGCGGTGAAGCTGCGAGACGATGACCCGTTCGGTGCCGTTGATGACAAACGAGCCCGTCGAGGTCATCAGCGGGATCTCGCCCATATAGACCTCCTGCTCCTTGACTTCCTTGATCGTGTCAGGCGCTTCGCGATCCAGAATGACCAGACGGACCTTGGCCCGCAAGGCAGAGGCGAAGGTCAGTCCGCGCTGCTGGCACTCGGTGACATCGAAGGCAGGGTCGGAAAGCGTAAAGCTGACAAACTCCAGGCGAGCGTTGCCGCTGTGACTGACGATCGGAAAAATCGAGGAAAAGGCTGCCTGCAAGCCCTGGTTCTTGCGCTGAGACGGTGGCACACTGGCCTGCAAGAACGCAGAAAAGGACTCAAGCTGTGTCGCCAGCAAGAACGGAACGTCAAGTACGCTGGTGCGCTTGGCGAAGCTCTTGCGGATACGCTTTTTCTCGGTGTAGGAGTAGGTCATGTTCGCTCCGAACTCAGAAGGCAAATCCTCTAGCGCACCGGCGTTGACAAAAAAAGCCGCCGGCCCGCAACGGACAAACGCAATGGGATTAGCTGAGCGCAACACGGGTGAACACCCGCTCGACTTTCGCTACTCGCACTTGCGTTTGCACGCTGCACCCGCATATCGCCCGCCACACCATCGGCAGACGCAAAGCGGATTCCGGAAAAGCACAAAAGGGCTGACCGCCGAAAGGCTGTCAGCCCAGCGTGCTGAACCGGGATTACTTGATTTCGACCTTCGCTCCGGCATCCTCAAGGAGTTTCTTGAGCGCTTCTGCATCGGCTTTCGAAATTCCCTCCTTGACGGCTTTCGGCGCGCTGTCGACGAGATCCTTCGCTTCCTTGAGGCCAAGTCCTGTCGCTGCGCGAACGACCTTGATCACTTCGACCTTCTTCTCACCGAAACTGGCAAGCAACACGGTGAATTCGGTCTGTTCCTCAACCACCGGTGCCGCCGCACCGGTAGCAGCGACGGCCATCGAGGCGGCAGATACGCCAAATTTCTCTTCGAACGCTTTGACCAGATCGTTCAGTTCCATGACAGTCATCGCGCCAACGGCGTCGAGGATGTCTTCTTTGGTAATAGCCATCTTCACTTCACTCCTAATTCCGAAAACTGAAAAAAACTGACAGAGCGATCAGGAAACCGCTTCTGGTTCTGGTTCTTCGCGCTGTTTGGCCAAGGCTGCAAGAGCGCAGGCAAAACCGGTTACCGGCGCCTGCATGATTCCCAGCAACTGAGCGAGCAGTTCGTTGCGACTTGGAATCGACGCCAGAGCCTGCACACCGGCCTTGTCCAGAAGATCGCCAGCAAAGCTGCCAGCCTTCAGTACCAGTTTGTCATTGGTTTTTGCAAAGTCGTTGAGTACCTTTGCCGCGGCAACCGGATCATCCGAGATGCTGTAAATCAACGGTCCGGTCATCTGCTCGGCCAAACTGGCAAACGCCGTACCCTCGACCGCTCGCCTGACCAGGGTATTCTTCATCACACGCAGATAGACACCCGCGGCACGCGCCTGTGCCCGCAGACGGGTCAGGTGAGCCACCGGCAAACCGCTGTACTCAGCCAATACTATCGTCTGGGCACTCGCCACCCTGGCCGAGACTTCGGCCACGACGACTTTCTTTTCATCAAGATTGAGACCCACAAGCCTTTCCTCCCATCAAGTCAACACACGACGCATCAGTACGAGGCGTCGCACCCACGGCGACCTTGATCAGGAGTTGCAGCGAGGGGCACAAGGCTCTTCTACTGCGCAATCCTTTTCGGGGCGCACCGTCTACGCAGGCCGCTTGCACGCTTAAGCCTCTGGCGACAACCTTCGACACCTGCGGTCTTTGACGATCCATCGACACACTAGCAAGCAGCGGCCGATAGCCCAACAAAGTTCGTTACCAGGCCACGTGCATCGTCGTCGCCCGGCGCTCTTCTGCTACAACGTGGAAGCGTCCACGCGCACACCCGGACCCATCGTGCTCGACAGGGCCACCCGCTTTACATACTGCCCCTTGGAGGTTGCCGGCTTGGCCTTGATCAGCGCATCGAGCAGAGCCTTCAGGTTCAGCGCCAGTTTGTCGCTGTCGAATGAAGCACGTCCGATGGTGCTGTGGATGATCCCGCCCTTGTCGGTACGGTACTGGACCTGTCCAGCCTTGGCATTCTGGACTGCGGTAACCACATCCATCGTGACCGTACCCACTTTTGGGTTCGGCATCAGGCCACGCGGACCCAGGATCTGACCCAATTGACCGACCACGCGCATGGCGTCCGGGGTTGCAATCACCCGGTCGAAATTGATCACCCCGGATTTGATCTCGGCTGCAAGGTCTTCGAAGCCGACGATATCGGCACCGGCAGCCTTGGCTGCGGCAGCCTTTTCGCCCTGCGCGAAGACGGCCACGCGAATGGTCTTACCGGTGCCGGCCGGCAAGACCACCGAGCCTCGCACGATCTGATCGGACTTGCGTGGATCGACACCGAGGCAGACCGCCACATCAATCGATTCGTCGAACTTCGCCAGCGCGAACTCTTTGCTCAGTTTCAGCGCTTCGGCCACGGGGTAACTCTTGTTATGGTCGATCTTGCCCTTGAGGGCCTTTTGACGTTTGCTCAGAGTTGCCATCTCAGACACCCTCCACCGTTACGCCCATGGTTCGGGCACTACCAATGATCGTCCGAACCGCAGCCTCCATGTCCGCAGCCGTCAGGTCGGGCATCTTCTGGGTGGCAATGGCTTCGCACTGGGCCCGGGTCAGCACGCCAACCTTGGCGGTATGAGGCTTGGCACTGCCCTTCTGAATACCGATCGCCTTTTTGATCAGCACGGTCGCCGGCGGTGTCTTCATGATGAAGGTAAAACTCTTGTCGGCGAAAGCGGTGATCACCACAGGAATCGGCAAACCTGGTTCCAGCCCTTGTGTCTGGGCGTTGAAGGTTTTGCAGAACTCCATGATGTTCAGACCGCGCTGACCCAGCGCCGGGCCGATAGGAGGCGACGGATTCGCCTTCCCCGCCGGCACTTGCAGCTTGATATAGCCGATAATCTTCTTTGCCACGCTATTACTCCTCTAGGTGGGTGCAAACGCGCTCGCGACAGCGCTCCCCAAATGACAAACGCGGCCAGAAAGCCGCACTATTGCGGTGCGCCGACAACACCACGCACTGCAACCCAGTTTCAGGATCAGGCCTTCTCGACTTGCCCGAACTCCAGTTCCACCGGTGTCGGGCGACCGAAAATCGTTACCGAGACGCGGAGACGATTCTTTTCGTAGTTCACCTGTTCGACTGCGCCATGGAAATCGGCGAACGGCCCTTCCTTGACGCGAACGACTTCGCCTGGTTCGAAAAGAAACTTGGGGCGAGGCTTATCGACACCATCCTGCATTTGCTGCATGATTTTATCGACTTCCTTTTCGGAAATCGGCGTCGGCTTGTTGGCCGTGCCACCGACAAAACCCGTCACCTTGGGCGTACTCTTGACCAGATGCCAGGAATCGTCGTTCATCTCCATTTCCACCAACACATAGCCAGGGAAGAACTTGCGCTCGGAGATACTTTTCTGGCCCATCTTGAGTTCGACAACCTCTTCTACCGGAACCAGAATGCGACCGAAAGCATGTTGCATGGACTGCCGCTGAATACGTTCGGCCAAGGCGCGCTGCACGCTTTTCTCGAAACCGGAATAGGCGTGTACCACATACCAGCGCATGCTCATAGCTTTCTCCAACCAAGAACCAGGTCATACAGCAGCCACTCAAGGCTCTTGTCGGTCAACCAGAGAAATACGGCCATCACCACAACGAAGGCGAAAACCAAGCCCGTTGTCTGCACGGTTTCTTTTCGTGAAGGCCAGACCACTTTTCTCGCTTCGGTCGACGCCTCTCTTGCGAAGTCGAAAAAACGGCGTCCCTGCTCGGTCTGCCACGCAGCCGCAGCAGCCAGCGCTGCGCCTGCCAGGACAGCAAGAACACGCAGGATCATGGCCTGCTCGGCGAGCAGATAGAAGCCAGCGACGCCGGCCACAAGCAGCAGTACCGCTAACGCAAACTTGAACTTATCGGCCATCTCGTCCGCTTTGCTTACTTCTTCTTGATATGGCAGGGGCAGAGGGAATCGAACCCCCAACCTTCGGTTTTGGAGACCGACGCTCTGCCAGTTGAGCTATGCCCCTGCAGCAGAAACTACACCGGCTCCGACGGGAGCCGATGCTGTAGCACCCGGACTGGACTACTCGATGATTTTGGCGACCACACCGGCGCCGACGGTACGACCGCCTTCGCGAATCGCGAAGCGCAGCCCTTCCTCCATGGCGATCGGTGAAATCAGCTTGACCGTCATCTGCACGTTGTCACCGGGCATGACCATCTCGACACCTTCCGGCATGGCGATGGCGCCGGTCACGTCCGTCGTGCGGAAGTAGAACTGCGGGCGGTAGTTGTTGAAGAACGGCGTGTGACGCCCCCCTTCTTCTTTCGACAGGCAGTAAACCTCACCGGTGAAGTGCGTGTGCGGCTTGATCGAGCCCGGCTTCGCCAGCACCTGACCTCGCTCGACGTCGTCGCGCTTGGTGCCGCGCAGCAGCACGCCCACGTTGTCTCCCGCCTGACCCTGGTCGAGCAGCTTGCGGAACATTTCCACGCCGGTGCAGATCGTCTTCACCGTCGGGCGGATGCCGACAATCTCGACTTCTTCTCCGACTTTGACCACCCCACGCTCCACCCGCCCGGTGACCACCGTGCCACGACCGGAAATCGAGAAAACGTCCTCGATCGGCAGCAGGAACGGCTTGTCGATCGCCCGCTGCGGCGTCGGAATGTACGCATCCAGCGCGTCCGCCAGGGCCATCACCGACCCTTCGCCGATCGCTCCGGTGTCGCCTTCCAGCGCCTTCAGCGCCGATCCTTGAATGATCGGCACGTCATCGCCCGGAAAATCGTACTTCGAGAGCAGTTCACGCACTTCCATGTCGACCAGTTCGAGCAGCTCGGCGTCGTCAACCATGTCGCACTTGTTCAGATAGACGACGATGTACGGCACACCCACCTGCCGCGCCAGCAGGATGTGCTCGCGGGTTTGCGGCATCGGTCCGTCCGCCGCCGACACCACCAGGATCGCGCCGTCCATCTGCGCCGCTCCGGTAATCATGTTCTTGATGTAGTCCGCGTGACCCGGGCAGTCGACGTGCGCGTAGTGACGCTTCGCCGTTTCGTACTCCACGTGCGCGGTATTGATCGTGATCCCGCGCGCCTTTTCCTCCGGCGCCGCGTCAATCTGGTCGTAGGCCTTGGCCACACCACCATACTTTTTCGCCAGAATGGTCGTGATCGCCGCCGTCAGCGTGGTCTTCCCGTGATCCACGTGCCCAATCGTTCCCACATTGACGTGCGGCTTCGTCCGTTCAAATTTTCCCTTGGCCATTACCGGTACCTCAAGACGTTAGAAGTTAATAATTGCAGCACCAAACGGTGGTGCCCATGGACAGAATTGAACTGTCGACCTCTCCCTTACCAAGGGAGTGCTCTACCGCTGAGCTACATGGGCGTCGCTTGAGAAGCTTGAAACCATTTTGCGGCCGCACAACCTGGAGCGGGTGAAGGGAATCGAACCCTCGTCATAAGCTTGGAAGGCTTCAGCTCTACCATTGAGCTACACCCGCAAAACCATTACCCGAAGCACGATTAGTCAGCATCACCTACAGCGGCGTTTTTTGGTGGAGGGAGAAGGATTCGAACCTTCGAAGGCAGAGCCGTCAGATTTACAGTCTGATCCCGTTGGCCACTTGGGTATCCCTCCGGCTAAGAACCCACAATTCTGACGTCCAATGAAAAAACTGTCAAATGATTTTTCAAGCCGACGCCGATTATTCCTTGGGAGCAGTAGATCAACCTACTGGTTCCGGAGCTTATTGCAGGTCGACGGCGTAAAATCGCACCATTACCGACCCACCAGCCGGACTGGACACAGTGCTCGCAGACCATGAACATTCACCGTACACTGCCGCTGCCGGACGACTTTGAAGCCACCCTGAAAAACCGCTTTGGCTGCCGCTTCGCACAGGGAGAGTCGGTATGTGCCCAACACGAGCGCATTGCGTCGGCGCATCGACCCGCGCCTCCTGCTTGGCCTTGAACTTGGTCGCCCCGTCGCCAGCGCGCAACCTGCGCCCAGGCAAGCGGTCTGAGCAATGGCGAACTCGCCGGGGGCAGGGAAGCGCGCCCGCCTGGGCCTCGATCACCTGCAGCCACAGTCAGGGAGGAGAAACGATGGGCGATCTCTCGATAACGCTCGACAGTCGCTATACGGCGACCTCGGGACGCGTTTTTCTGAGTGGTACTCAGGCCCTCGTTCGTCTGCCAATGCTGCAGCGCCTGCGCGACGAGGCTGCCGGGCTGAATACCGCCGGTTTTGTTTCCGGGTACCGCGGCAGCCCCCTCGGTGGGCTCGATCAGGCGCTCTGGAAGGCCAGTCGGTACCTCGAAGCCCAGCGCATCGTCTTCCAGCCGGCAGTCAACGAGGACCTCGCCGCAACCGCCGTCTGGGGAACGCAGCAGCTCAATCTCTTTCCCGGCGCCAAGCACCAGGGGGTGTTCGCCATGTGGTACGGCAAGGGCCCCGGTGTCGACCGCTGCGGAGACGTTTTCCGGCATGCCAATGCTGCCGGATCGGCAAGATATGGCGGCGTCCTGGTCATCGCCGGCGACGACCACGCGGCCAAGTCCTCGACCCTGCCGCACCAGACCGAGCACATCTTCAAGGCGGTGATGATGCCGGTCCTCTATCCGGCCAACGTCCAGGAGTATCTCGATTATGGGCTGCATGGCTGGGCGATGAGTCGCTACTCGGGATGCTGGGTGGTGATGAAAGCCCTGGCCGACACGGTCGAAACCTCGGCCTCGGTCTCGATCGACCCGCTTTCTCCATGTATCCGGCTGCCGGATGACTTCGAGATGCCGGCGAACGACCCGCACGGCCTCAACATCCGCTGGCCGGACCCACCGCTACAGCAGGAAGCCCGCCTGCTCAACCACAAGCTGTATGCGGCGCTCGCCTACTGCCGCGCCAACCAACTCAACCGCGTGGTGATCGACAGCACCGACCCGAACTCCCCGGCCCGCCTGGGAATCATCACTGCCGGCAAGGCCTACCTTGATGTCCGCCAGGCGCTCGGCGAACTGGGGATCGATGATGAACTGGCGGCTCAGATCGGCATTCGCCTGTACAAGGTGGGCATGGTCTGGCCGCTCGAAGCAGACGGCGTACGTCATTTTGCCGAAGGTCTCGAAGAGATCCTGGTGGTCGAGGAAAAGCGACAACTCCTCGAATACCAGCTCAAGGAGGAGCTCTACAACTGGCGCGAGGATGTGCGTCCGCGCGTCGTGGGAAAGTTTGACGAAAAGGGCGAATGGTCGCTGCTGCCGACTGGTAGTGGGCATCTGACGCATGGCGACTGGCTGTTGCCGGCTGCCGGCGAACTGTCGGTAACCCAGGTGGCACGGGCGCTGGCGGCACGCATCGGCCGCTTCTTCACTTCGCCGGCAATCGAGGCACGCCTGGCGTTGCTCGAAGCCAAGCAGAAAAGCCTCGCGCCGGCGCTGCTTCCGGCAGCCGGGCCGGCAGCCATCCAGCGCACGCCCTACTTCTGTTCGGGTTGCCCACACAACACCTCGACACGCGTGCCCCCGGGTTCCCGCGCCGTCGCCGGTATCGGCTGTCACTACATGGTCACCTGGATGGATCGCAGCACCGCCACCTTCACGCATATGGGCGGCGAAGGCGTGACCTGGGTCGGCCAGGCGCCGTTCAGCAGCGAGAAACACATCTTCGCCAACCTGGGCGACGGCACCTACTTCCATTCCGGGCTGTTGGCGATTCGCCAGTCGGTCGCCGCCGGGGTGGCGATCACCTACAAGATTCTCTACAACGATGCGGTCGCGATGACTGGTGGGCAGCCGGTTGACGGCAGCCTGAGCGTCGCCCAGATGACGCGTCAGCTCGAGGCCGAAGGCATCGGCAAGATTGTCGTGGTCACCGACGAACCCGCCCGGTACCGGCAGATACGCGATCTGGCACCGCATACCCCCGTCCATCACCGCGACCAGCTCGATGCCGTGCAGCGCGAACTGCGCGAGCATCCCGGCGTCTCCATCCTGATCTATGACCAGACCTGCGCCACCGAGAAGCGACGTCGGCGCAAGCGCGGCAAGCTCGCCGATCCCGCGCGACGGGTGTTCATCAACACGGCGGTCTGCGAAGGCTGTGGAGACTGTGGCGTGCAATCGAATTGCCTGTCGGTGATTCCCGCCGCAACGGAGTTTGGCCGCAAGCGAGCGATTGACCAGTCCTCATGCAACAAGGATTTTTCCTGTATCAAGGGTTTCTGTCCCAGTTTCGTCACCGTCGAAGGCGGACGCTTGCGCCGTGGCCGCGCTGTCGCCAGCGACGAGACCCTCTTTGCAACCCTGCCCGAGCCGCTGCTGCCCGACACCGGGCGCCCGTTCAACGTCCTGATCACCGGCGTTGGCGGCACCGGCGTGATCACCCTCGGCGCGCTGCTCGGCATGGCCGCCCATCTGGACGGCAAAGGCGTATCGGTGCTCGACATGACCGGCCTGGCACAAAAATACGGCGCCGTCTTTTCTCACCTGCGCATCGCCGACCGCCCGGAAGACATTCACGCCGCACGTATTGCGACCGGCGAAGCACATGCGGTCATCGGCGGCGACCTGGTGGTTACGGCCGGCGCCGAGGCGCTGTCAAAGGTCCTCGCCGGCAAGACGCGAGCGGTGGTCAACGTCGCTGCGACGCCGACCGCAGAATTTACGCACCATCCGGACTGGCAGTTTCCGCAACAACGCATGCAAACCCAGATCGACGAGGCCTGTGGCGAAGGCAATACGCTCTTCCTGGACACCACCGAAATGTCCCGTCGCCTGATGGGTGACTCCCTTTACACCAACCTGTTGCTGCTCGGCGTGGCCTGGCAACAGGGACTTGTCCCCCTGTCGCTGGCGGCCATCGACCAAGCCATCGAACTCAACGCGGCCGCGGTGGAACAGAACCGTAGCGCCTTCCTCTGGGGACGGCGCGCGGCGCACAACCCGGAGGCCATACGGCGCCTCACCAGATCCGCGCCTGACGCTGCAGAAAAAGAAGACCCGACTGACCTCGACACGATCATTTCCCGCCGCGTCGAGGCCCTGACCGCCTACCAGGATGCGCGTTATGCCCAACGCTACCGCCGCCTGGTCGAACGGGTACGCGTCGCCGAATCGGCATTGCGCACCACGATCCTGAGCGAGGCCGTCGCCGACAGTTATTTCCGGGTGCTTGCGGTCAAGGATGAATACGAGGTCGCCAGGCTTTACGCCGAACCCGCATTCCGGCAGCAATTGTCCGAAGCATTCGAGGGCGACTACCACCTGCGCTTCCATCTGGCCCCGCCACTGCTCGCCAGACCTGACCCGGCCACCGGCCGCATCAGGAAGCGTAGCTACGGTCCATGGATGATGACCGCCTTCCACTGGCTGAGCCGGCTCAAGGTCTTGCGCGGCACCGTCTTCGATCCTTTCCGTAACACCCAGGAAAGGCAGATGGAAAGGCAATTGCTTGCCGACTACGAGGACGACGTCGAACTCTTGCTCGTACAGCTCAGGCCGGAAGTCCTGGCCACCGCAGTCGAACTGGCCAGAGTGCCGGAGCAGATTCGCGGTTTTGGTCACGTCAAGGCGGCGTCCGTGTCGCAGGCTCACTTGCGACGGACGCTGCTGCGGGCGCAGCTGCTGGTGGCGACAGGCGCCCCGGCGAGCGCACCCTGAGTGCAGGCCCTACAATTCGTCGTTCAGCCTCCAGGAGCATGCCTTTGTCTGTCCCCTCCCCCGAACCCACGGATGCCGCGCCGGCGGTGCCCGGCCCGCAAATTCGCCAACTGATCCTGCAGTTCGCGGCATCGCTCGCCGTGCTATCGCTGGCGTGGCCCTACTACGGCATCCGCAACGAGGCGCTGCCCTGGCCGCAGACGGCCCTCGCCATCGGCGCCGCGGCGGGGCTGCTTGCCAGCCTGAGCCGGCAACCCTGGTGGTGGCGGGTGATGCATGCCTTGTTCGCGCCGCTGGCCTGGAGCGTATCGACGCTGGGTATCGACCCCGGCTGGTTCCTGCTGTTGTTCATCATGCTGCTGCTGGTGTATCGCGGGGCGGCGGGCGGACAGGTTCCGCTCTATCTTTCCAACCGTCCGACTGCGGCAGCCCTCGCCAGAATTACCGCAGAACTGCCTGATCTGCGTTTCATCGACCTTGGCGCGGGGATCGGCAGCGTGCTGTTGCCGCTGGCCAGGGAGCGTCCTGACGGCCATTTCACGGGTGTCGAAAACGCGCCCGCGACCTGGCTCCTTGGCCGCCTGCGCACCGCTGGCCTGGCCAATTGCGACTGGCGCTGGGGCGATCTGTGGCGAAGCGATTTCGCCGCCTACAATGTCGTTTACGCCTTCTTGTCACCGGCGCCAATGGCCGCCTTGTGGAACAAGGTCGAACAGGAGATGCCGCCTGGAAGCCTGTTGATCAGCAACAGTTTTGCGGTGCCCGCCATCCCCCCTACGTATGTCATCGATGTCGCCGACGCGCGGCAAACCCGTCTCTACTGCTACCGGTCCGGCAACCCTCGCCACTGAATCAAGCGACCCGCCGCACGATGCGCTTCGATCCATCCCGACAAGACTCGCCTCCCGAACCGACGGTCGAGCCACTTCGCCGAAAACCCCGGAATTTTGCTACCATGAACCGTTCCACCACCACAGGAGTACTTTGATGTCCAATCACGATTCGTTAACGGATCCCCTGAGCTTTGCCAAGAAAATGTGGGGGGGCATGGGTTTTTCGCTGCCGGGCATGGTCACTCCGACCCTCGATGTCGAAGAGATCGAGAAAAAGGTCAAGGACCTGAAGGCCGTCGAGAGTTGGCTGAAAATGAACCTGTCGATGCTGCAAATGACCATTCAGGGTCTCGAAATGCAGTGTGTGACGCTTAACGCCGTGCGAGCGATGGGCCAGATGGCGACCAGTTATGGTCCGTCGACGACCGGCGATACCTCGGGCGACAGTGTTGCTGCCGTTAGCGGTAATGAAGTGCTCAAGCAGGCTGCCCTTTGGCCATTGACCATGCTGCAGCAGATGCAGGAGCAGATGCAAAAGGCCGCGACCGCGGTGACACAGGCCAGCCAGACGCGCGACGACGAAGCCAAACCCAAACCGTAGGAACACCCGCAGCCCCAGCCGCAGAGAGAGTGGAATGTACCGGGTGCTCGCGAGATGAAGGGGAAAAAGCTGGTGGCGTCCGGGCTGGTAGCGTCCGCCAGCTTCTACAGCTTCAGATGATTGCCGTCTGCCGCATGGTGACGATTTCATCCTCGGTGAACCCGACCTCACGCAGCAGTTCCTCGCTATGCTCGCCGGGCGCTGGCGCGACCCGGTCAACGGCAAAGACCCAGCCGGAGAGCTTCAGCGGTGGCGCGTATTGCATCACCCCGTCAGCATGGACCGCCATGGCGCGTGCGATGAACTGCGGATGTTCGAGCGCCTCACCCACCCCGAGCACGGGCGTCACGCAGCAGTCGACGTCAGCAAAGAAGTCCCGCCACTCGGCCTGCGTGCGAGCGGCAAAAAGATCCTCGAGTTCACGACGCAAAGCCACTGCGGCAGCGCCGCGCGCCGCATGCCGCGTCTTCCACTCAGGACGTCCCAGGGCCTCGCAAAAGACGTCCCAGAATTTCGCCTCGAGGGGTGCGACCGCCATATGGCGCCCATCGGCGGTGGCATAGACCCCGTAGCCCGCATCACCACCGCTCAGCAGGTCGGCACCGCGCTGCGGCAACCCACCGGCGCTCTGCAGAGCGAAAAAGGGAAAGAGATTGTGCGCCAATACGGCCTCGCTCATCGCCACGTCGACCAACCGCCCCTGGCCACTGCGCTGCGCATCGAACAAGGCCGCGAGGATACCCATCACGGCCGTCATCGCACCGCCCAGCAGGTCACCGATCTGCAGATTCGGAATCGCCGGCTGACCGCCGTCTACGCCGATCTGATCGAGAACACCGGCCAGTCCGATATAGTTGAGATCGTGTCCGGCAGCCCTCGCCAAGGGTCCGGTCTGTCCGTAGCCGGTGATCGCGCAATACACGATCCCGGGATTGATCGCCCGCAGGGTTTCATAGTCAATGCCCAGTTTGCGGCTGACCCCCGGCCGGAAGCTTTCGACCACGATGTCCGTGGCCCGCGCGAGGCGCAGAAGCACCTCGCGTCCCTGCGCGCGCTTGAGATCGAGGCGCAGACCTCGCTTGTTGCGATTGACGCTGCGATAAAAGACGCTAACGCCGTCCGGACCGTCGCCCAGGGTACGCGCATAGTCACCGACGCCATGATCCTCGATCTTGATCACGTCGGCCCCCATATCGGCAAGGTGCAGGGTGGCGACCGGACCTGGCAACAGGCGTGTCAGATCGAGAACGCGGACCCCGCGCAATGGACCGCCGCTCATGAGCCCGCCTCACAGGGTTCCAGCCAGTTGGCATCGATGTCTACGATTTCCCCTTTTCTTAGCGTCTGATCGAGAAACTGCCCTCGAAAAAGCCAGCCGCCTGCGCCGTGCTGTGACGACCATGGCGTTTCCCATGCTTCGACGGCAAGCTGGACGCGGATCACGGACACCTCGCCGATCTCGGCCGCCTTGAGCACGCAAGGTGTCGCTGCCGCCACGCGAAGACGGTCGGCCTGAGTAAAAGCGGACGCCGGCTTGCCGATCTGCGGACAGAGATTCGCCATTCGCTGCTCGCGCGAGATGCCGACGATCGAGCCCTTCAGCCAGTAAGTCGGCGCCTTCAACAGCCAGCCTGTACCACCCTCACGGAAGATCGCGCAGCCGCCGATCCGCGGGCCTGGCGGCGGCACAGCGTCGACTACCGCCACGGTCTCGGCAGCCAGCGTCGAAGCGCTCAGCAGTACTGCCACAAAGGCCTGAAAAGCACGCTTCGCCACCATCTCGGAAAGCCGTCAAAGGAATAGCGTTGATCTGCCGCCGTGCAGGAGTCTAGTCCAGATGCGGGCGTCTTGCAGCAGATCCAGCGGGCAGGCATGAACTGCCGCGATGACCGTGCTTGTTAAGATGGTAAGGCCGGCCCCGGCAAAGTTGCCGGGATTTCTATGGCGTGATGGATTCGGATTGATGAAATCTGCTTACCATTTGTTTACTGGAACACCGGAAAGCAAAAAGCCCAACCTTGCGAGTTGGGCCAAGTCTATGTTTTTCTTGGTGGGGGCAGCAGGATTCGAACCTGCGACCTACTGATTAAGAGTCAGCTGCTCTACCAACTGAGCTATACCCCCCAAACCAATCCGGTTGGACTGTGGTTAACTAAGCACAAGATTGCTCTGGCCACCACGTTCAATAGGAGAATTGTACGACAAACTCGGCAGCCTGTGTCGACCGGCTTGTGCGATAGATCGGGCAAATCGTTGTTGTGGGCGCAGCGCCCGTCGCACCCTTGGACCATAACCTCGTTGTCGAATCGTGGGCGGTGAGACATCTTTCGCCTGATGCTGTTAACATCAAGCGCAGGGTGAAGACTACGTCACCCGCACTGAATTGCAGCGTGCGCGCTCTGCTGCCAGGCGGACGCGCCGAGCGTCGCAGGGCAATGTAATGCTGGCCTGTGGTGACTGACTCATCCGGCTGGGTGACGTCAGATCTAGACGCCAGAGAAGGTTTCCACGTCCCTGATGTCGTGGCCCTCTCCCGAAGCGCCCGACATTCTGGCATACCAGTTGGCGACAGCCTCGCCACGCGTTCCCAGGAAGCGATCGATGATCTGGCGGCTTGCCCGTGACATCCTGCTGGTGAGAGCGAGGTCCTGAGGTTCGAACAAATGCAGTGCTGTCGCGTCATCGCCGGCAAAGGGTTGTCCCGAGGCCGCCGCCCAGAACACGCTATGGCAATTTGTTGGCGACTCATGGCTGAACAGGAAGAGCATCGATTCAGCGATCAGGCGGGTTTCTTCCGCAAGTTCGCGTGCCGCTGCCTGCAGATGGGATTCCGCAGGGTTGATTCCGCCACCGGGGAGCAGCAGAAGTCCCCCACGGTTTTCCACCAGCAGAATGCGGCTATCGATCTCGACGATGACGGTGGCTCTTTGTCGCTTCATGTCAGCTTTCTGTAGCATGCCAAGCGAATCGGCAGGCCGGCTTGGCCGGGATTGCAGGTCAGGTGGCGAAGAAAGTAGCGCATTTTCGCCCGTTCTGAGCACCGCGTGAAGTTGCAGCTTGAGCCGGGCGACCGTTAAACCATGGCCAGGCCGTTTCCTTCCACCGCAACCAGCGCTTTTGCCTGATGAAAATCGGTTGCCCGGCCGCAGGCGTAGAGGCAGCAGGCAAGCTGGTTGGCAATCGGCAGTGGCAGCGAAACTTCGCCGGCGAGGACGCGGCGCATCCAGGCAACCGTCGCCTCTGCGTCACAGTTCTCGGGCAACTGTGGCAGGTTTCTGAGGCTGTCGTGCTCGGCCTCGAAGAGGATATCGCTGACGCCGCCGTGGATATGTTCGATCGTCGGACGACGCCTGGGGTTGGCGAAAGGTTCGCCTTCGCTGCCGCGCAGCAGAAGCGCATTGGCGCCGATACTGGTGAGCACGGCACGCATGCTGGTCAGGTAATCGGGGTGTGTCGCCGCAGCGAGCAGCACGGCATCTCCCTGGAAGGGGTCGAGCATCTTGACCAGGCTGTGTGCGCTGTTGCGCAGGCCCAGACGATTGCGCAAGGCAAGTTGTCGGTCGAGTCCCGCCGAAAGCAATGGCAGTGGCAGGTAGGTCAGGTGGTGTTCGTCGATCCGAAGTTGCGCCTCCTGCAGGCTGCCGCTCGGGAGCAGGCCGTACTGGCGCAGCACCTGCTCGCTGGTGACCCGCCCGTAGTCGTCGCTCAAACCGTGCAGCAACACCGGCACGCCATAGCGCTGCAGCAGCAGCGCCAGCAGCGGTGTCAGATTGGCATTGCGGCGGGCGCCGTTGTAAGTCGGGATGACCACCGGGCGGATGCGTCCCTGCGGACGCCGCAGAGCTGGCAGGCGCTCGCTGGCGGCGGCGAGAAAACCGACCATTTCGTCAACCGTCTCGCTTTTCATGCGTAGCGCGATGGCTATGGCACCGAGTTCGAGTTCGGGGACCGCGCCATCCAGCATGGCGCCGTAGAGCTGTTGCGCTTCGGCGCGTGACATGTCGCGCGCGCCTGTGGCGCCACGACCGATCTCCCTGATGAACAGCGCGAAATTCATGCCCCCTCCCGGTGTTGTCGCAGCGCGCCTTCGCCGTGGGCGAGCAGCGGCAGGGCAGAGATCATCTGTCGGAGCTCCGGCAGACATGAACCACAAAAGGTACCGCATTTCCGCTGATCCTGCAGCACGGCCAGTGTCGCTCCGGCTTCGATGTCGGCTGCGATCTGAGCGGCAGTGATGTCGGCGCACTTGCAGACGACGCGGCTGCGCGGCTGCAGTTTGCCAGGTCGTTGGCCGATCGGTGCGACCGCCCAGCGGATCAGCTCGGCATCCAGCGTGTTGTCTGCCATCACCTCCCTGAGCCACGACTGGGCCTGCGTTTCACCAGCCAGGCGAACGCCGGTCAGCTCGCCGTCCGGCGCCACCGCGCGCTTGCTGATCTGACGGCGGTGATCGACATAGACGATGGCCGCTGCATCGTCGTCGAGACCGAACAGCGCATCGATTTGCTGCAGGCGGCTTTCCGGTAGTGCAGTGGTGTGCGCTGCCCGGAGAATCACCAGCGGTTCCGCACGACCGTAAAGACCGATGCTGGCGAAGGCGAACTCCGGGAGCAGGCCGCGCGCCTTGTCGAGCAGCGGGAGGGCCGCCAGTTGGCCGCCGCTGGCTTTGCGCAGAATAACCAGTTGCCAGGGCAGATCGGCGGCTTCTACGGCGACTGCGGCGTGCTTGAGTTCGGGTTGGTGTGAGTAGGGGTCGCGAGCCGAGGTGGTAAGCGCGTTGACGCCGGCGCTGCTCATGAACTGGCTTCCCCAATGCATCGGCAGCCAGGCGCAGCCCCGCCGCAGGCCATCGTCCGACTTGACGCGGACGACGATGTCGCCGCGCGCGCTGCCCACCCGGGCCAGGTCGCCTGCCGCGAGCTCGCGTTCGCGCAGGTCGATGGGATGCATCGACAGCAAGGGTTCGTCGTCGAGATTGAACAGCCGGGCGACGCTGCCAGTTCGGCTCATGCCATGCCAGTGGTCGCGCAGACGGCCGGAGAGCAGACTGATCGGGCGCGCGGCGCTGGTATCTTCGGCAATCGTCTGATGCTCGACCTTGACGAACCGCGCACGGCCGCTGCCGGTAGGGAAGATACCATCTTCGTACAGGCGCTGCCGGCCGTGGCTGGCGCCCTCGGGAAGCGGCCACTGCTGCGGGCCAGCGGCGTCGAGCATTGCGTAGCTGAGGCCGGTGATGTCGAGATCGCGCCCACGGGTGCTTTCGCGATGCTCGTTGAAGATCGCCTCGGCGCTGCGATAGGGAAACAGTTTCTCGGTCTGCGGCAGCCCCAGTCTGCCGCCCAGACGATGCGCAAAGTCGACAACGATCTGCCAGTCGTGACGCGCTTCACCCGGCGGGCTGACCGCTGGGCGCAGGTGGGTAATCCGGCGCTCGGAGTTGGTGACCGTTCCTTCCTTTTCTCCCCAGGTCGTGGCTGGTAGCATCAGGTCAGCATAAGCAGCGGTGTCGGTGTTGCCGTAGGCCTCCTGCAGGACGACGAATTCGGCTGCCTGCAGGGCGGCGCGCACTTCGGTCTGATCGGGTAGCGATTGTGCCGGGTTGGTGCATGCAATCCATACCGCCTTGATCAGCCCGCGCTGCAGCGCCGCAAAGAGTTCGATTGCCGTCCTGCCAGGCGCCGCCGGGACCGATGGCACGCCCCACAGGCGGGCCACTTCGTCGCGGTGTTCGGGATTGGCGAGGTCGCGATGCGCCGAAAGCAGGTTGGCCAGGCCACCAACTTCGCGGCCGCCCATCGCGTTCGGCTGTCCGGTCAACGAGAAGGGGCCGGCACCGGGTCGACCGATCTGCCCGGTTGCCAGGTGCAGGTGGATCAGCGCCGCGTTGTTGTGCGTGCCGTGTGAGGACTGGTTGAGACCCTGGCAATACAGAGACAACGTCGCACCGGCAGTGCCGAACCAGCGGGCAGCCTTGATGACGTCGCCATGGTCGAGGCCGCAGATCGCTGCGACGACCGCCGGCGAATAAGCAGCGACGGTGCGTTCGAGCTCGGCAAAACCCTCGGTATGGGCGGCGATGTAGCCCCGATCGACGAGTCCATCGCCGAGCAGCACGTGCAGCAGGCCGTTGTACAGGGCGATGTCGGTACCCGGTCTGAGCGGCAGATGCAGATCGGCGATGGCCGAAGTTTCGGTCTGGCGTGGGTCAATGACCACGATCCGTAACTCGGGATTTGCCGCACGCGCATCCTCGATGCGTCGAAAAACGATCGGATGCGCAACGGCCGGGTTGGCGCCGGCAATCAGCAGGCAGTCGGCGAGGGCGATGTCCTCGTAGCAGCAGGGCGGTGCATCGGCACCGAGCGTCTGCTTGTACCCGGCGACCGCCGAGGACATGCACAGGCGCGAGTTGGTGTCGACATTGTTGGTGCCGATCAGGCCCTTGGCCAGCTTGTTGAACACGTAGTAGTCTTCGGTCAGCAACTGCCCGGAAATATAGAAGGCGACGCTGTCCGGCCCATGCGCGGCGATGATTTCCGCAAAGCGGTCGGCGGCATGATCGAGGGCCGTATCCCAGCCGACGCGTTGTCGCGCTTGTTCGCGCTGCTGACGCAGTTCGGGATGCAGCAAGCGGTAATCCGGACGCGCTGTCAAATGCAGAGTGGCGCCCTTGGTGCACAAACGGCCAAGGTTGGCCGGATGCTCGGAATCGCCACGCACACCGATGATCTTGTCGCCTTCGCTTTCGATCAGCAGTCCACAACCGACGCCGCAGTAACAACAGGTGGATTTGACTTCCTGGCTCATGTCTTTTGCTCCTGCTTATGCATAGCAACAGACGTGCCACGGCCATAAATCAGCGAGTTGGCGTATGGCCCGGGGCGTCAAGGGTTATTTGCGCCTCGTCATGGTGCGCGCCTCCCGGCGGCTGCCTCAAGGCGGGGCGCTGCAGCGCACGCGCGTTTCCGCGGTGGCTCCGCTGATCCCGGTTGACCCCGTGCACGCAACAAAGTCGGCGTCAGCCGTTCTGATCAAGCAGCCACACGGGTGACTGCACTCGCTCACTGGACCTTGTATTCGGTCAGCTCCTCGCGGAACTGTTCCCTGGTGCGCAGGTCGCCCATGGTGTCACGATACTCGCGCTTGACGAAGCTTTTCACTGCGGGTACGTACCAGAGAACTTCGGTGACGTTACCCGAAGAAACTGGACCGATCGTGGGATGCACTTCGAAGCGACCTGCATGCACCACCCTCAACGCCTTGAATTTTCCAGCAGGGACTTCGATATCCTCCCATGCTTCGACTCTGGCAACACGCTGGTGAGTCACCCTGGTGCCGTTGTCGCGTTTGCCTGCATACTCGAATTCCCAAGTCTTGCCAATTTCCAGAGGAAATGCAAAGGTCACACGCCTGCCCTGGCTGACACTGGCGTCTGCGAAGGTCCAGGTCGATCGATCGACCTTCCTCCTGGAGGCAGGCCGGGTATCCGCGCTGACCTTCCCGGCAATCATGGCCCGATCAAGGGTGATGCTATCCCCGTCCGTGCCACTGACCCGCCACTCGAACCTGGCGCTCTCTTCGTTCTTCCAGAGGTCAATGCGGCGATAGACCCAACTGTCGCCGATCTGGAGAGCGGGTTTCTCGACACGGGACGGAAGTTGCGCTGTGCCTGTCTGGCGTCCTTCGCTGCTGTTCTGTCCGGCGCCTTTTCTTTCAATTGCCACCGTAGCCGCCGGAACGGCAGCGGGGGCGGGGGCGGGGGCGGGAATTCTGGTTGCTTCGACCGGTTTTGCCCGCAAGCGCCGGAGCTGGTTTTCCGCCAAATCCCGGTAGCTGCCTTGCGGGTAATTTTTCAGATACGCCTCGAAATCGGCCGCATCCGTACTGCGCTCAATGCTGGTCCAGAAAGTCCTCTCCACTTCGCCGCGGCCGGGGTCCACGGTGACGCGGAAGTGAAAGTTCTTCTGCAGTGTCTTGGGGCCGTTGACGTAAGGGGTCTGCGCTTGCGCGCTGGCGCGCTCGACTTCAGCACTCGCTACCGTCAGTACCCCATCAAGGCTCAGGTCCCGGCCCTTGAACGCAGCCAGCAGGCCCGCGGTCAACAAGCCGTTGCGACCGTCGCCATCGGCGGCGACATTGCCCGGGTCGGTGGCATACACGATGACCGTCCCCTTGGGTACACCGCCGGGACTGGCGAGGCCACGCGTTTGGCCGGAACGGAATTTGCCGGTGACCGGATTGTTGCGGCAGGCATCGAGGATGACAATGTTGGCGCTGCTCCTGCCGTTATCCATCTCGTCGAGGATCTGGTTGACGTTGACTCCCTGATAGGGAACCATCGCTTCGCTTTCCACTTTGGCGTTGATCGGCATCAGGTAGTTCTGGTTTCTCACCTGAATGCCGTGCCCGGCAAAGAAAAACAGCGCGGCTTCGCTGCCACCGATCCGGCTGCCAAATTCGGCGATGCTCTGGTGCATGGCTTCCAGCGTCTGGTTCTTGCGCTCGATGACTTCAAAACCAAAGCGTCGCAAGGCGCTGGCAATGTCTTCCGCGTCGTGGACCGGGTTGGCCAACCTGGGCAGGTTGTCCGGGTAGCGGTACTCCCCGTTGCCGATCACCAGAGCGACGCGTCGTCCCTGACCGCCGCTGGGGGTGATGCGATTCGCTGTCGCGGCTGCCGTTGCGGTGGGCAGCAACTTGCCCGGCGAATCGGGGCGATCGGATGGTGCTGGCAGATGCTGCGCGTGGGCCACGCCAAGACACGCTGCCGCGACGACCAGGACGCGCAAAATGCAGGTACATACGGCAAATAACAATCGGGATGGCATGATTGGCGATCTTATGCTCGCGAAGAGGGCTGCACAATAGGGAAGCGGAGGTTTGGCGCCTTGCGTAGCCCGACGTACCTGTGGCACCGCGCCTTCCGGAAAGCGCATCCCGGCAGCAAATCCGAAGACCCTGGTGAGGCCGACACTCAAGAATCTATCCGAACTGCCGTAAAGATATTTTCATCCGTAGAAAACCCGAGGAGCAGCGCGCATGGACGTGAGTGGAATTGCCTCAGTGGCGACAGAAATGAGCCAGGCCAGAACCGTCGATGCGGTGCAGATCGCGGTACTCAAGAAGGCACTGGATATACAGGCGCAGGGCGCCATGCAACTTGTCGAAGCGGCGGCACAGGTCATCCCGAACAATCCGCCGAACCTGGGCAACCATATCGACACCTCGGCGTAGCTTTGGGCCTGACCCAGGCCTGGGTGTCGCTCATGCTACGGATCAACTACCGGCGCTTGGTGTCCGGGTAACCGTCACCACTTCGGCGATCGCCTTGCTGACGTCGATGGTGCTAGCCTTGCCGCTCATGTCCGGCGTTCGCGGCCAGGTACAAACAGGCAAGGGCCACCGTCGCCCGATGGCCCTAGTATTGCGAAGCTTGCTTCCGATCAGCCGATGTTGAACATCAGGGCGTCAGCGCCCGAGTTCAGCGCGACACTGATCGGCAACTGGTGGGTCGTCGGACCCCAGAACTGGCGCGGGCCCGGCGAGGTGAAGAGATCGCCGGCGGCCCATGCTTCGCGGCGGGAGACGAAGTACTGCATGGCCGGCGAATCCATCTTCACCAGTGCCTTTTCGATCACGAATTCGTCCTTGCCGTGGCGGCGCTCGATGTTCAACAAGCCGGCAAGCGGAATGGCCTGCGGCACGCCACCGCTGCTCAGGCCAGTGATCGTCGCCATGTAACCGGTGCGGCCGTCGAGGATCAGTGAGCCGGCGGTCAGGCCGAGATTGTAGGTGTAGGCGGCATCGAACAGTGTCGGAGCACCGCAACGGCCTTCGTAACCGAGGAAGTGACTATGTGCGGCGAAGGGTACGGCCGGGTCGAGTTCCCGGACGCGCTGCTTGGCCATGTCGATCAGCAGCTGCTCGGTGGGGATCAGCGACACCTGCAGGTTGCCGTGTGAGTCGCGCTCGGCGAGCAGCATATTGACGATGTAATGCGGCAGCGAGGCCAGCAGGTTCGCATTGTCTGGGCTGAGCCGACTGCCGACGAAAGCCGGCTTGGCATCATCGGCGAGGGCGGCGAACTCGGCCACATGATGTGCCAGGACATCGTTGAGTTCGGCAATCATGGCGTTCATTTCGGGGATGAACTCGATCAGGCCCTCGGGCGCCAGCAGGACGCCGTAGTTCATTCCCTTGTGCGAACGCTCGACGATGACCTGCGCGACGCGATCGATGATGCTCGCCAGCGATTCCTTCCGGGCGGCGATCTCTTCGGAGATCAGGGTGATTGCCGGCTTGGTCTGCAGCGCCACCTCGAGCGCGACGTGCGAAGCGGAACGACCCATCAGTTTGACGAAGTGCCAGTACTTCAGCGAGGAACTGGTGTCCTGCAGGATGTTGCCGACCATTTCGCTGTAGATGCGGGTGGCGGTATCGAAGCCGAAGGAGATCGCAAGCAGGTCTCCGACCTGCAGGTCGCCGTCGATTGTCTTCGGCACGCCGATCACCTGTACGCCGGAGCCGTCAGCCTTGACGCCGGTGAACAGCGACTCGGCGAGCACGGCGGCATTGGTGTTCGAATCGTCGCCGCCAACGACGACGATCGCGTCGAGGTTGTGCTTGATGCAGGTTTCGCGCACCTGCGCGAACTGCTCGTCGCTCTTGATCTTGGTGCGGTCGGATCCGAGGAAGTCGAAACCGCCGGTGTTGATGATGAAGTCGACGTTGGCGTCGGTGATTTCGAACAGCGACCCCTTGAGCAGGCCTTTGGGACCGGCCTTGACCCCGAACAGGGTGTTACCGGCGCCGAGCACGCGTTTGATGCCGCAAACCACATTGTGCCCGCCAGCGGCCGGGCCGCCTGAGAACAGGACGGCAACGCGTTTACCCTGGACCCGGGTGCTGCCGGGACCAGCGGAAGTGAGCACGACATTGCCGGAGGCGGCGACGCTCTGCGGGAACTGCGCGCGTACGCCATCGCTGTCCCGGGTGCTCAGGACACGTGCGGTATTACTGAAGCCAACAGCTTGCGGGCTGCCTGACGAGCCGAATGCGGCGCAGACCGGAAGGGGAAGTTGGCGCACGGCGGATTCGAAAACCGACTTGTGCGCTTCTGTTTGTATCAACTGCTCTACCAGGGTGCTCATGGTTTGATCCTCGGTGTACAAGAAATGTGGGGTAAGTGACTAACGGAGCGGCGCCGCCGATGCGCCGGACTCCCGATCGCCTGGGCCATGGCCCGTCGCCATGTTTCCGGGCGGACACAAAAAGGGCCAGTCCAGACCTGGACCAGCCCACTTGCGCGCCCTTGTCGGACAATCGGTCAGGCCAGCGTTCCGATGTTGTTGAGGTCGGCAAACGCCTGCTTCAGTCTGGCCCGGAAGGCGTCTTCACCCTTGCGCAGCCAGGCCCGAGGATCGTAGTACTTCTTGTTTGGCTTTTCGTCGCCTTCAGGGTTGCCGATCTGGCCCTGGAGATAGCCTTCGTTCTTCTTGTAGAAGCCCATCACACCATCCCAGAACGCCCATTGCAGGTCGGTGTCGATGTTCATCTTGATGACGCCGTAGGAGATCGCTTCGCGGATTTCCTCCAGGGTCGATCCCGATCCGCCGTGGAAGACGAAGTTGACGGGGTGCTCACCGGTCGCAAATTTCTTCTGCACGTAATCCTGCGAATTCTTCAGGATAATTGGTTGCAGCTTGACGTTGCCCGGCTTGTAAACGCCATGCACGTTGCCGAAAGCGGCGGCGACGGTGAAACGGTCGCTGACTTTCGACAATTCCTCATAGGCCAGCGCCACATCTTCGGGCTGGGTGTACAGCTTGGAACTGTCCACCCCCGAGTTGTCCACGCCGTCTTCTTCGCCACCGGTAACGCCCAGTTCGATTTCGAGCGTCATCCCCATCTTGCTCATCCGTTCGAGATAGCGCTTGCAGATCTCGATGTTCTCGTGGATCGGCTCTTCCGACAGATCAAGCATGTGTGAACTGTACAGCGGCTTGCCGTGTGCCTTGAAATACTGCTCGCCGGCATCGAGCAGGCCGTCGATCCAGGGCAACAGTTTCTTGGCCGCGTGGTCGGTGTGCAGGATGATCGTCGCACCATACAGTTCGGCGAGTTGATGGATGTGATTGGCGCCCGAAACCGCGCCGGCAATGCACGAGCGCTGGTTGGTATTGTCGAGGCCCTTGCCGGCAAAAAACTGCGCGCCGCCATTGGAGAACTGGATGATCGCCGGAGAGTTGAGTTCCTTGGCGGTCTCCATGACTGCGTTGACCGTGCTGGTGTTGATGACGTTGACTGCCGGAAGGGCAAACTGTTTTTCTTTGGCCAGACTGAAGATGGCTTGCAACTCGTCGCCTGTGGCGACACCTGCCTTGATTTGTGTTGCACTCATGATTGCATTTTTCCAGATTCGGTTGATCGAAAGGGTCGAAAACGAGGGCAAAGCGGGCGCGGAACACGCCCGATTCGGTGGCAGTATCTCCGGCGTTCAGCGCCTCGTCAAGCGCCGTCTGCTTTGTTCGCGCGGGGGCTAGCCGAGGCGTTCGAAATGCACAAAAAACAGGCGCAAAGCGGCGGTCTCGGCGTTCCTGAGGGCATCCCAGTGGCCCGTATATTGGCCCTTCGGACTCACCTGCGTGGCCCTTGCGGGTCGCGAAGAGGAGGTGGCGCGATGCCTCAGCAGAACTGGCGAATGTAGCCGAAAGCTTTCTCGAAGTCGCGAACCAGGTGTCGGTAGCGCCGAGGAACACGCCGGAAAGAAAATGTATTGCCACACTGCGCCATCCGCCGCCTTGAACGCGGTGGCTTGGAGCGATGGAAAGTCAGGCCGGCGATTTGAGCGAATCGTGGCCAGGCTCATCGCCGGAAGCGATCTTTGACTTCACCATTACGCGGGCAGGTGGTCAGATGGTCGTTGACCATGCCAGCCGACTGCATAAATGCATAGCAGATCGTCGAACCAACGAACTTGAACCCGGCTCGGCCCAAAGACTTGCTCATGGCATCCGAGCGTGTCGTCCTGACTGGCACCTCGGCCATGGAAGTCCATTGATTCTGAATCGGGGCGTGCTCAACGAAGCTCCACAAAAAATTGCTGAATGATTGTCCATCGGCGGTGAGAGCCAGGAACGCCTTGGCGTTCTCGATGGCTGCAGCCACCTTGGCACGATTTCGGACAATACCCGAATCTGCCAACAGTGCCGCAACTTTTCCGTCGTCATAGTGAGCAATCCGGCTCGGATCAAATCCATCGAAAGCGCGCCGATAGTTTTCCCGCTTTTTCAGGATTGTCGCCCAGGACAAACCCGCCTGCGCACCTTCGAGGATCAGCAGCTCAAACAGAGCTCGATCATCATAGAGCGGCACGCCCCATTCCGAATCGTGGTATTCACGATAAAGGTCAAAACCTTCGCACCAGGGACAACGCACCATCAACATCAACTCATCGGACAAAGATTCAGTCTACCTCCGCGAACCCAGGAATCGCCGTTTCTTCCCTTGGCAAGCCGGAAGTGCACCCCATTCCCATTTCAAAGGGGCTTCTGTCATGCCGACCGACTCATGCCGGCGCCTGCCTCGACTCGTAAGGCAGGAGCAAGGGATGGATCTGCCCGATCGACGACGCCGCTACCGGAGTGAACGAGAACTGCCGGAAATGACGGTCCCAGCCATGCCCCCAGTGGGCATCGAGCACGCGTGGTAACAGGCGCAGTACGTCGCGCTCACGCCCAGCTGGCGTCTGCACGAATCCAGGAAGTCTGTTGAAGGCGTTCATCGTTGTTCCTTTGCTCGATAGGTCTTGAACAATTACCCAGTCTCAGCAAAAGCACCTGCCATCAGGCAAAGGGAGGCCACAATTGTCAGCCGGAAGCGTAATGGCAGGTACCAGGCAGGCAAATGGCTGGCCGCGACCAGAAATCTATCCTGCCAGTAGTGGGTCAGAAAGCCGGTCACCAGCAGAATACTCGCCAGCATCGGCGAAAACAGAAATGCCGACCAGGCGAGAAGTGCCGGGACGACACTCCAGGCGAAACACCACGTCCGCCGAGTCGCGCTCAGATCCCTCAAAGTCATGGCGAATCCCCAATGCAGGGCGCCGACGAAGGTCAGGATCACTGCACCATAGACAAACAGCGCATTGCTCCAGAGCTTTGCGTGCTGCGGGTCGACGAGGCTGGCAAGTGCCAGGACGAGAAACGGCAGCAGTCCTCCGTAACCGAGCCAGGCAACGCTGCGCGGAATGGGTTCAGGCAGCGAGTGCTCCATGCCGCCTTACCTGACTAGTGGCCGAATGGTGGAAAAGCCGGCATCCATCGACCACACCTGGCCGGTCACCCGGGCCGCCTTGTCCGAGAGCAGCCAAACCATCAGTTCGGCCAGTTCGTCCGGGGAACCAATGCCCGGCAAGGGGTACTGTCGAGCCGCCGCGTCGCGGCCCATCGCGGTGCCCAGAATGGCGGTCGAGGCCGGCGTGTCCATGATGCCGGGGGCGACAGCGTTGATCCGGATGCCATTGCCCGCATAGGTCGCCGCCGCGCTGCGCACAAGTCCTTCGACACCGGCTTTCGCCGCCGCTACCGCCTCGTGATTGGGAGTGCCGATCCGTGCGGCAGCCGACGAGACCAGCACAGCCGATCCGGGGCACTTGGCGTCGCGCAAAGCGCCGACGAAAGCCGCCAGGGTATAGAAGGCGCTGATCAGATTCGCGTTGAGGCATGCCGCAAAGTCGGTCTCGGACAGCCGATGCAATGCGCCCAGGCGAATGTTCCCGACGCAGTGCGCGAATGCCGTGGGCAGCATCTGATGCGCTTTGGCCACCTCGAAAATATGGCGCGATCCGGCCACGCTGGAGCAGTCAGCGACCACCTGAAGGTGGTTGTCGCCGTAGCTGCGGGCCAGGCGCTCGCCCTCCCGGCTGTTCACGACCAGTCTCCAGCCTGCCTCTGCCAGTTTGGCCGCCACCGATTGACCCAGCCCGCCTGCCGCTCCAGTGACAAGAGCTATTCTTTCCATGAGATATCTTCTCCAGCTTCACCTGCTGTCCAGGAATGGATTCCTTGGCCGCCATAGAAATCAGCACATTGATCGGAAGGCGCTTTTGCTCTGGACAAAAATGCAAATAATTGTCAACAGAGTACAATTTAACACTATGATAGGTGCACAACCATATATTGTCTAGGACAATTATGAACAAAACTGAAAAAACCTCCACTACACACGGAATCGGCCTCAAGGCTTTCAGTCCACAGACTGCTCGCCGCCTGAACCCGAAGAAGTTGTTGTTCAGCAAGTGGACGGCGGCTACCCCGCATGACAAGGAGAAGCACTTCATCGTTACCGGGGTGATTCAGCCAGAGCCCCCGGCCACTCGAATCGAGAGCATCGAACTGGAAGCCGTGTACTCTCGGCGGGTGTTTTCGCTGTCCTGGCGTAATCTGACCGATCACAAGCAGTGGCTGCAAGGCTGGCAATGACTGGTGCCGAGAAGAATCGGCGCGCAGGCTCGTCGGATCGAGGATTGACAAATAAACCATGAATCCAACTCCCCATCTGGCGCTGATCGGTGCCGGCATCGCTGGCCTGTCCTGTGCCACGGCACTGCAACAGGCTGGCCTCGAAGTCAGTCTGTTCGACAAGAGTCGCGGCCCGGGTGGACGGATGAGCAACCGTCGAGGCGACAACTGGCAATGCGACCACGGTGCCCAGTATTTCACCGCTCGCCGCCCCGACTTCCGTGCCGAAGTGGCACGCTGGCAGCAGGCCGCGGTCGCCGAGGTGTGGGATCCCAGGCTATGGCTGTTTGAGGGCGCTTCGTCAGAAGGGCGCGAGTCGACGGTCGAGCGTTTTGTCGGCATGGCCGACATGACGGCACCGGCCCGATATCTGGCCAGCACGCTGACCGTGCACGCACCGACGAACATCCAGCAGCTCCGGCGCCAGACGCACGGTTGGCAGGTCTTTTCGGCTGAACACGGCTGGCTGGAGACGCGCTTCGCGGCCGTCCTGCTGGCCGTCCCGGCGCCGCAGATAGCGCCTTTATTGCGGCAACTGGCCCCCGAGTTGGCGGCACTGGCCAGCAGCACCGTGATGCGCGGTTGTTGGGCGCTGATGCTGCGCTTTTCTGCTCCGGTCGACCTGGCCTTCGATGCCGCCTTCGTCAATCAGGGCCCACTGCGGTGGATCGCTCGCAATAGCAGCAAGCCGGGCCGCAGCGGCAAGGAAACCTGGCTGCTGCACGCCTGCGCAGAATGGAGCGAGGCGCATCTGGAAGAAGATTCCGCGAGCGTCGCCGCAGCCCTGCTGTACGCCTTTGGCCAACTGGGCGGTCCGGCCCCACAAGACTGGACTGCGCACCGCTGGCGTTACGCCGACACCGAGCCGGCCCTCGACGAAGGTTGCGCATGGCGTCCAGATATTGGGCTGGGGCTTTGCGGAGACTGGCTCAACGGTGGCAAAGTAGAGGGTGCCTGGCTCAGCGGCCGGACGTTGGCCGAACAGGTGTTGCGGTCGTTCGCGCGATGCTGACGGCCGGACTCGCTAAGTCGCGGCCCGGGGCGATCACCAGCTCATCATATTGACGCCCCATGACCTGCGGCACGGCCCGCAAGCGGCGCACGCCCCAGTGACGGCAACTTCGCTGCGTCCTCTCCGCATTGCGGCGCGGCCCTGCCACAAACCTTTCCCTCTGAGGCGCGGCTTGCCGCAACGCCAGCGCAGTGGGCTTGGCCAGAAAATCGCATGAGTCCCGGCACTACCCTCCGGCTGGTGCTCGGGGACCAGCTCAATCCGCGGCACACCTGGTTCGACCAGCAGCGCGACGACGTGCTGTACGTCTTCATGGAAATGCGCCAGGAAACCGACTACGTGCTGCACCACGCGCAGAAAATCATCGCCATCTTTGCCGCGATGCGCGAGTTTGCCCGTCAGTTGCGTGCGGCCGGACACTGCGTGCACTACCTGACGATCGATGATCCGGACAACCGGCAAGCGCTGCCGGACAATCTCGATGCGCTGATGGTTCGGTTCAACATCCGGGCCTTCGAATACCAGGCACCCGACGAATGGCGACTCGACGCGCAACTGGCCAACTATGGTCGGCGTCAATCCATCCACTGCCGAATGGTGGACAGCGAGCACTTTTATACCCTGCGCGACGAGGCGGCGCGGCTGTTTTCGGGACGTAAACAATGGGTGATGGAGCACTTTTACCGCCATATGCGAGTGCAACATCGAGTGCTGATCAATGACGCCAGCCGACCCGTCGGCGGCCAATGGAACTTCGACCACGACAACCGTAAGCCCTGGCCAGGGCTACCGTCCGAACCAGCAGACTTCCGGGCGTCTCACGACCATTCAGCGCTCTGGCAGACGATCGTCTGCGCGGGCGTCAGCAGCTTCGGTGAGCCCAACGCAGCACAGTTGGCCTGGCCGCTCAACCGCGCCGAGGCCTTGCAGCAACTCGACGCTTTCATCGAGAAGGCTCTGCCGCACTTCGGCGACTTCCAGGACGCGATGAGCCATCGCGCCTGGCGAATGTTTCACTCACTCCAGTCATTTGCACTCAACACCAAGATGCTCGACCCGCGCGAGGTCATTGCCAGGGCCGACGCCGCCTGTCGCGCGGGGTGGGTATCCCTGGCAACTGCCGAGGGCTTCATCCGGCAGATCATCGGCTGGCGCGAGTACATTCGCGGCTTCTACTGGGCGCACATGCCGGAGTATGTCGAGCAAAACGTGTTCGGCCACGCTCGGTCGCTGCCGGGATGGTTCTGGAACGGTCAGACCAGGATGCGCTGTCTCGCCCACGCCATCGGCCAGTCTCTCGAACAGGCCTACGCCCACCATATCCAGCGACTGATGGTGATCGGCAACTTTGCGCTGCTGGCCGGACTGGACCCCGCTGGGGTGCATCTTTGGTATCTCGGCGTCTATGTCGACGCTTTTGAATGGGTCGAACTCCCCAACACCCTCGGCATGAGCCAGTTCGCCGACGGCGGACTGCTGGCCACCAAACCGTACGTATCCAGCGCCGCCTACATTGATCGCATGAGTGACTACTGCAAGGGCTGTCATTACGACAAGAAGCTGCGCACTGGCGAGCGAGCCTGCCCCTACAATGCGCTCTACTGGGACTTTTTTGCGCGTAACGCCGGAATACTCTCGACCAATCCGCGCCTGGGCCTGGTCTATCGGCAGTTGGCGAAAATGGATGAGGCGACGCGGCGTTCGTTACAGGAGCAGGCAGACGAGCTACGCAACTCGCTGGACCGCCTATGATCCTTTTGCCCGGAGGATGGTTGGCTACCCTGGCAAGGAGATCCCGCAACGGGTCGATCGGCCGGGCACTGGGCCTGGCCTCGTGATTCCCGCGCGGCTGGCCTTCATCGACCTGGAAACCACCGGGGCGAACCCGGTACGGGACCGCATCACAAGGATCTCCGTGCTGGAAGCAGAGGGTGAGCAGGTCTCGACCTGGAGCACACTGGTCAACCCACAGCGGCCGATCCCTGAATTCATCCAGCGACTCAACGGTATCCGCAACGAGGCGTTAGTCGACGCCCCTACCTTTTCCCAGGTTGCGACAGAACTGGCCGATCGCCTGCACGGGCGTCTGTTCGTTGCTCACCATGCCCGCTTCAACTATGGTTTCGTCAAGAACGAATACCGGCGTCTGGGGAAGTCCTTCCGGGCCGAAGGGTTGTGTACGGTGCGCCTGTCTCGCAAGCTCTTCCCGGAACACCAGAATCACAACCTGGACAACCTCATCGTCCGTCATGGTTTGACGACGGGCGACCGTCACCGCGCACTGGCCAGCGTCGACCTGCTTTGGCAGTTCTGGTGTTTGTTGAAACGGGAACGCGGCGATGAGGCTCTCGCCGAGGCCATCGGTCAGCAGCTCAAGCGCCCCAGCCTGCCGCCCCACCTGGATTCCACCCTGCTCGACGATCTGCCCGAAGCCGCCGGGGTATACCTCTTCTACGGTGACAACGACGCCCTTCTGTACGTGGGGAAAAGCGTCAACCTGCGTCAGCGCGTACGGGCTCACTTCGCGTCCGACCTGCGTGAGTACAAGGAGATGCGCCTCAGCCAGCAAGTGCGCCGCATTTGCTGGCATGAGACCGTTGGTGAACTCGGCGCCCTGCTGCTGGAATCGCGACTGGTGAAGGAATGCCAGCCGATTCACAATCGTCGCCTGCGCCGCACTTCGGACCTGTGCACCTGGCAGTTGGTGCCAGTGGCCCCTGGCGATTACCGGCTCAAACTGCTCAGCGGCGAGGCTGCCGATTTCGTATGCTCGGAAGATCTTTTTGGCCTCTTTGCCAACCGGAGGGAAGCCACCGAGTCCCTGCGCAACATGGCTGCTAGGCACGAACTGTGCCCGATAGTCCTCGGGCTGGAAAAGCCCGCCCAACCCGGACGACCCTGCTTCGCCCACCAGATCAAGCAATGCCGGGGTGCCTGCGTAGGCAAGGAAGCCGTCGGCGTGCACAACGTTCGCATGATGTCGGCGCTGCTGAAGCTGAAGCTCAGCACCTGGCCGTACCCCGGGGCGATCGGCATTGTCGAGCGCGACGAGTTGCGGGAAGTCGAGGAAGTGCACGTCGTGAACGGCTGGCGGCACCTGGGCAGCGCGCGCAGCGAGGCCGAGATCCAGGAAATCCTGCTGGGTCAGTCGGGTCAGGGGCGATTCGACCGGGACACCTACAAACTGCTCACTGCGCATCTGGGAAGGGGGGCAGTGCGGGTGCGAATGTTGTCCGCGCGGTAACGAATCGCTAACGACACGAGATTCCTGTTTTATTGTGCATCTCTTCATTGAGGTGCCCGGCATGCAAAGAGCATGGGTACCGCCAGGACGCGCGCAGCAGTTGTGGTTACCAGTACTTCGTAGAGGCCGGCAGAACCGGGACCGCCAGCCGATCAATAGCCATTAACAATTGGGTCAATACCTACAATTGATTGGAACAATGCGCCAGACGATCCTACACTTGAACTGTCTGGCGTACCTACGGGTGATTCTGCAGGTAGTCTCATTCGAAGCACTTCGTTGGTGGAACGGTGCCTGAACGCCAGACTGAATCGGGTAGTCCATCTCAAACAACCAAAGGAGAGAACCATGTCAACCGAAACAAAGTGCCCGTTCGCGGGCGGCGTGGGAAGCCACACGGTGTCCGGGGCCCACAAGAACGCAGGCTGGTGGCCCCAGCAACTGAACCTGAAAATGCTACACCAGCAATCCTCGAAGTCCAATCCCCTGGGCGCGTCGTTCAATTACGCCGAGGAGTTCAAGAGCCTTGATCTGGATGCCGTAATCAAGGACCTGCATGATTTGATGACCGATTCGCAGGACTGGTGGCCGGCGGACTACGGTCACTACGGGCCGTTCTTCGTCCGCATGACCTGGCATGCTGCGGGGACCTACCGCATCGCCGATGGCCGCGGCGGCGCGGGCACCGGCGCACAGCGCTTCGCCCCGCTCAACAGTTGGCCAGACAACGGCAACCTCGACAAGGCGCGCCGCCTGCTCTGGCCGATCAAGCAAAAGTATGGCCGCAAGCTGTCCTGGGCCGACCTGATCGTCCTTACCGGCAACGTCGCGATGGAATCGATGGGCTTCAAGACCTTCGGTTTCGGCGGTGGCCGCCCGGACATCTGGGAACCGGAGGACGAAATCTACTGGGGCCCGGAAACCACCTGGCTGGGCGACGCGCGCTATCAGGGCGACCGTGAGCTTGACAACCCGCTTGGCGCCGTGCAGATGGGCCTGATCTACGTGAACCCGGAAGGCCCGAACGGCAATCCTGATCCACTCGGCTCGGCGCGCGACATCCGGGAGACCTTTGCGCGAATGGCGATGGACGACTACGAGACCGTTGCGCTCACCGCCGGCGGTCACACCTTTGGCAAGGCCCACGGCGCCGGCGACACCGCCCACGTCGGTCGCGAACCCGAAGGTGCGGGCATTGAGGAGCAGGGCCTGGGCTGGATCAGCAGCTTCGGCTCCGGCAAGGGCGTTGATGCGATCACCAGCGGCATCGAAGGCGCCTGGACCCCCAGCCCGACCCAGTGGGACAACGGCTACTTCGAGACTTTGTTCGGCTACGAGTGGGAGTTGACGAGGAGCCCGGCTGGCGCCCACCAGTGGAAGCCCAAGGACCCCGCTGCGGCGACCACCGTGCCGGATGCCCATGATCCGACCAAACGCCATGCCCCGATGATGACCACAGCCGACATGGCCCTGCGTATGGACCCCGCCTACGAGAAGATCTCGCGCCGCTTCATGCAGAACCCGCAGGAGTTCGCCGACGCCTTCGCTCGCGCCTGGTTCAAGCTGACTCACCGCGACATGGGTCCGCGCGCCCGCTATCTCGGCAAACTGGTGCCAGAGGAAGCGCTGATCTGGCAGGACCCGATCCCCGCGGTCGACCATGTGCTGATTGATGAGCAGGACATCACGGACCTCAAGGCCAGGATCCTCGCCTGTGGTCTGTCCATTTCCCAACTGGTTACCACCGCCTGGGCGTCGGCGGCCAGCTTCCGCGGCAGTGACAAGCGTGGCGGCGCCAACGGCGCACGCATCCGCCTCGCGCCGCAGAAAGATTGGGAGGTGAACCAGCCGGCCGAACTGGCCAAGGTTCTGTCATCGCTGGAGGCCATCCAGAAGGCATTCAACGGCGCGCAGTCCGGTGGCAAGAAGGTCTCGCTGGCCGACCTGATCGTTCTTGGCGGCTGCGCAGCCGTCGAGGCCGCCGCCAGGAAGGCCGGCGTTGAGATCAAGGTTCCGTTCTCGCCGGGACGCATGGACGCGTCGCAGGAGCAGACCGATGCAGCCTCTTTCGCCGTGCTGGAACCGACCGCGGACGGGTTCCGCAACTACCACCGCAAGGGACACGAGGAATCTGCGGCAGAACTGCTGGTGGATCGGGCCAACCTGATGACGCTGACCGCTCCCGAGATGACGGTTCTCATCGGCGGCCTGCGCGTCCTGGGCGCAAACTTCGGACAGTCCACGCACGGTGTTTTCACCCAGCGACCCGAAACATTGACCAACGACTTCTTCGTCAATCTCCTTGACATGAACACCAGGTGGCAAAAGTCCGCCACCTCTGAAGGCGTGCTGGAGGGGCGTGATCGGGCAACGGGCGAGCTCAAATGGACAGGCACCGTCGTTGATCTCGTCTTCGGTTCGAACTCGCAGCTCAGAGCCCTCGCCGAAGTCCATGCGTGCAGCGACTCGCAGCAGGCGTTCGTGCAGGACTTCGTGGCAGCGTGGAACAAGGTGATGAACCTTGATCGCTTCGACCTTGCTTGATCTCGGGGCATCGGCCGAATAGTCCCACACCGCGCAGCCGCGATCCGGCATCGGGTGATCCCGCACCGGGTAGCGGCTGCGCGAATCGCATCCGGCAGTCGTTCAAGGGTAGAGAATCCAAACGTACCCCGGACCGGCAAAGCCCGGCGGTCACGCAGGCCAGGGATTCCCCGCGCCGCGGAAGAAACACCGTAAGCGTACAGCGGTTCCGCCTGTAAAACACCCGAGAGAGAAGGAGAGGGGCAAGGCAGTGGAACTGGCAGCGAACGGGCGGGAGCATGTTGACGCCTGGCGGGCGAGCGGCAGCACACGGAAGGCGTACGCTGAGCAACACGGCTGAGAAGTGATTCGCTCGGTTACTGGCTCCTGCGCCTGGCGGAGGGGTCAGGACCGAGCTGGACGGGAGGCCCGCTGATCCTGCTGTGCTACGGCTCGCCAGCGCACGCGCATGCGGACACCGAGCCGCGCTAGCTCGCCGGCGCGTCCGGCAAGCGGCCACGGGATGCGCGACAGCGGCGGCGCGTGACGCGGCCGCATGCCTTGCCGAGGCATTCGGATGTCTGCCTGACAGGCCAGGATGCTTCCCTGAGGCATCAAGATGCTTCCGTGAAGAGTCAGGATGCCTTCCCGAAGTCTCAGGATCGCTGTCGCGAGGTCAGACACGCGATACGCGCCGTCGCGGAGGTCGACCGCGTGCCCAGAACGCCCTCGACGCCGCACGCGACGCGGCGATTGCCGCGCGGTGGGAACATCACAATCTGATTCTCGGCGTCAAGGATCAGGTCATCGCCCAGTTCGGCGCCGATTCGGACGAGGTCGCTTCACTGGGCCTGAAGAAAAAGTCCGAGCGCAAGGTGCCCGCCCGCAGCAGCAGCAAGGCTTCGAAGTAGATCGCCGCGTGCCGGACCACGGCGGGGGAAAGGACAGGCTGCCGCGTCCCCCGCCGCAGCGCCGTCGATCGCCGCCCGCCGGTCCTGCACTGGCGATGCGGGCGGCAGGCGAAGCGGCCGCGGCCATGACGATTTTAGTTAACCGGCCAATGCGCCATCGTCTTGTTCCATCAGTGATTCTGTCGGAGGTCATTGATGGCGATTGCATTTTGACGCAAGGCTTTGCGTCAGGTAGGATTGCTATTTGTTAGGTCGCTGAAATTCCGTGAGCAACGTTCTCTTCATCTGCGGCAAGAACAAGTGGCGTAGTCCCACCGCGGAGCAAGTGTTCTCAGAACATCGAGACATTCAGTGCGCTTCTGCTGGCTTGAGCCACGATGCAGAAGTTCCCATTTCGGCAGAGCTTGTTGAGTGGGCTGAGCTAATCTTCGTAATGGAGAAGCAGTACAAGTCCAAGTTATCAGCGCAGTTCAGGCCGCAGCTTCTGGGCAAGAAAGTCGTGTGCCTCAACATCCCAGACAACTACAAATTCATGGAGCCTGCCTTGGTCAAGCTGCTTGAAGCAAAAGTCACTCCATTTCTGCCTTCAGAGGGTCATGGCTAGCAGACGGGCCAGGTGGATGCGTCAACGGCCTAACGAATAGCGTTTATCTGCCGCACTGCAAGCACGCGGGCCAAACGCAGGCGCATCCGCGGCAGATAGCCGTCTCCAACGAGCGTATCCTGGGCATTGAGGGCAACGACGTGCTCCTGCGCGTCCGCACCGATCCCACCAGCGGCAAGAAGCGCACACTGCGCGTGCCGGGAACCGAGTTCATCGACCGCTTTTTGCAACACGTCCTGCCGGCCGGTTTCAAGCGGATCCGTCACTACGGTTTGCTCTCGCCGACGCGCAAAAAGGAGGCTCTGGCGGCTGCTCGTGCGGCACTCAACGTGCCGCCACCTGCGCCCGCGGTGGTCGAGTATAGTGGTCCCAGGATTTGAGACAGTGGTTTAAGCTAGGCGCTGTCATAGGGAACGAGAAGCGATGAGCGAAGTGAAGACGCGGAAGGTACACACCCCGGAGTTCAAGGCGGAGG